>JAANMW010000835.1_pt1 | contig 35962 bp, 27 predicted proteins | sample 7279671 | NCBI WGS metagenome assembly JAANMW01 (sample SAMN14094541, study PRJNA606508) | bioreactor metagenome | isolation source: A lab-scale SPAN reactor treating ammonium-rich wastewater day 247 | place: Ireland: Galway | collected 2017-09-19 | reverse complement strand
GGCCGAAGAGCTGGATCGCGAGATCGGAGACGATCGCGCCCGGCCGGCCGAGCAGGTTGCGCACCGGGGCATCCGTGGCGTGACTGAGGCTCGGGTCCTGCACCGACCAGGTCGCCAGCGCCAGCATCAGCACCGCCGCGGCGAGCAGCAAGGCCAGGCCGACGATCTCGCGGAAGGCGATGCCCTCGATGGTAGAAATGATCTGGCCCATCTTGCCCGACGACTGCGCAATGGCCTGCACCACCGTACCCACCTGGGCTACGGCTTCGCCGCCACTGCGCGCCAGCTCGGCACTGCGCTCACTTTCTTTTTGCACCTGCTGCGTGGTTTCCGCCGATTGGCGCACCGTGCTGGACAATTCTTCCATCGAGGCCGCTGTTTCCTCCAGGCTGCTGGCCTGCGATTCGGTGCGCTCGGACAGGTCTTGCGCGCCCTGCGCAATGCCAGACGAAATGGAGCCGAAGGCCCTGATTTCCTGGCGCGCATCGCCCACCACGGCGCGCAAATTGAGGTGGATGCGCTGCAGGCGCTCCAGCAGCCGCTCCACGGGGCTGTTGCCTTCCACGGGGATTTGTGGCTGGGCCAGATCGCACCCGGCGATCTCGGTCATCAACTGCTCGGCGTCGGCCAGCGGCGCGGCAACAATGCACTGAAACCGCCACAGCATGAACGCGGACAGCGCCAGCAACACCACGGCCTGCCCGATCATCACCTCGGGGCCCGCCCAACCCAACAGGCCCGGCGCGAGCGCGGCCACCAGAATGGGCAGCAGCAGCGCAACGAGGCGCTGCGTGAGGCCGAAACGCTGCAGCTTTCCCAGTTGGTTGCGCAAGCCGGGACGGCGCACGCGCCCGGCATGCAGCCAGAAACTGCTGGCCCCGCGCTTCCGTTCCTCGCGGATCTGGGCGTACAAGGCCTCGGCGGCGCGCACCTCGTCCCGCGTGGGCTTGACACGCACCGACATGTAGCTGCGCGGCTTGCCGGCCACCATCATGGGGGTGACATTGGCGCGCACCCAGTAGAAGTCGCCGTTCTTGCGCCGGTTCTTCACGATGCCGGTCCAGTTGCGGCCCCGGCCGATGGTGGCCCACAGATCCTTGTAGGCCTCGGGCGGCATGTCGGGGTGGCGGATCAGGCTGTGCGGCTGGCCCATCAACTCCTCCATGGAGTAACCGCTGACACGCGCAAAGGCGGCATTGCAGTGCGTCATCACACCCTTGGCGTCAGTCGTCGACATCAGAAGCTCTTCGCCTGGGTAGTCGTATTCGTGGGAGGTGACGGGCAGGTTGACGCGCATAGATTCAAGACTCGTGAAAAAATGAAAGACACCAGCACCAGCCACTCCAGAGGCACCCCTCCAACGCACCCGCACCGTGTATTGCTACGCTCTTTTTATCTGCAAGCAGAGGAAACAGATGGTCACATATTCCGCAGAATATTGCGTTATCAGTACCACTTGACTGGCGTCATGCAACACATTTTCTTGACCTAGAACAAATCTGCCGTCCTGGGGCCCGGCGACGTGGAGACCTCTGCAGGGTTTGTGGCAACTTCCTCGTCCAGTCGCACCAGCCCACCCACTCGCACGCCCAGCAGCCGCAAGCGCCGCTCCAGCGGTACACGCTTGAGGCACAAACCCGCCGCGCGGCGAATGGTGACGGCGTCCTGCGTGGGTTCGGCAATAGTCTGGTCGCGGGTCACGCTGCGAAAGTCGTCGTAGCGCAGCTTGATGCCAATGGTTTTTCCCGCATAACCCTTGCGCTGCAGATCGGCCGCCACGCGCTGGCACAGGTCGGTGAAGATGCGCCCCAGCTCAGCGCGGTCGCGTACGGCGTGCAGGTCGCGCTCGAAGGTCGTCTCGCGGCTCATGCTCACCGGTTCGCTCTCGGTCACCACGGGGCTGTCGTCCTGGCCCCAGGCCGCGCGGTGCAGCCACGCCCCGGTGGATTTGCCAAACTGCGCAATCAACCACTGCGGGTCCTGCGCGGCCAGATCGCCAATGGTCTGCACGCCCAGCGCCGCCAGCTTTGCACCCGCCTTGGGGCCAATGCCGTTGACCTTGCGCACGTTGAGCGGCCAGATCAGCGTCTGCAGGTCGGTCTCGTAAACGATGGAAATGCCGTTGGGCTTGTTGAACTCGCTGGCCATCTTGGCCAGCAGGCGGTTGGGCGCCACGCCGATGGAGCAGGTCAGCCCGGTGCGTTCAAAAATGCCCTTCTGGATGAGGCGGGCCAGCACGCGCCCGCCTTCGCGCTGGCCACCGGGCACATCGGTAAAGTCGATGTACACCTCGTCCACCCCCCGGTCCTGCATGACGGGGGCGATCTCGGTGATAGTGCTCTTGAACAGCCGGGAATATTTGCGTATTTCGTCAAAATCCACCGGCAGCACGATGGCCTGCGGGCACAGCCGGGCGGCTTTCATCATGCCCATGGCCGAGCCCACGCCAAACTGGCGCGCCGCATAGGTCGCTGTGGTGATGACGCCCCGGCCCACATAGTCTTTGAGCCGCGGGAAATCAGCCACCGGGATGAAATGCGGCTCGCGCAGACCGGCGCCGTCCGGGCTTTGCAGCAGCAACTCGTCGACCGCGCGCCGCCCGCCGCCGATCACCACCGGCAAGCCCTTGAGTTGCGGGTAGCGCAGCAATTCGACAGATGCAAAAAATGCATCCATGTCGAGGTGGGCGATGCGGCGCAGAGGCTGCCCGGGGTTTTCAGAAGAGGGCGATACAGCGGGAAGGGGCACCCTGCCATTGTCGCCAATGTGCGTGGTGCTTGCCCCGCGCGGTCAGGACCGGCGCCGCCGGGGCACCACGCTCAGCGGCACGCTTTCAAGCACCGGTGCGGCACCGATCTGCAGCGCACGGCGCGGCAAGTCCACCAGTTGCTCAGGATGCCAGACGCGCAGTTGCGCAGCTCCTTCGGGAATCTGGTCGAAGCGGGCAATCCCGTCGGCATCGGTCTTGAGGGTATAGGCCGAATCGGTGACGAACAAATGGCCGCGCATCGAACCATGCAAGTGGCAGCCCAGCAGCACGGCGCCCGGCTCCTGTACGACCACATCGGCCTCACCACCCGTGGCGTCGGCTGTGGCACCGGCCAGGCGCATCTCGAAGTTCGTGCCTGAAGGCGCGCCAGGGACACTGTTCACCGCCGCCGTTCCCCGGATATGGTGGTCCCAGCGATCGAGGTTGGTGAAACGTACCCGGCTCCCAGGGGCCACCACGGTGACCAGGGGAACGAAACGCATGCGCTGCTGCCCGATGGTGGCATTGCTGGCCACCGGTGCTGCCGGGGTGCTGGGATAGACCACCACCACGGCATCGGGCACCGGGCGGCCGTCTTTGTCCAGCACCTGGATTTGCACATTTCCGGCGGTAACGCTTGCTGCCATTGCGCAAGCAGCTATCAAAAACAGAGTTTTGCGCAGCATGTCAATGCACCGTGATGATGTCGCGGTGCATGGGCGCCAGCAGCGCCAGCAGGCGGTTTTGCTGGGTGAAGGCAATGCCCTGGGCATCCATGGCACGTTGCAGGGTTTCGACCAGGGCGTTGAAGTCTCCCTTGTTGATGTCCATATCGGCATGCAGTTCGCCCATCTCGGGACCGTCGTACACGCAGGGCCCGCCACTGAGTTGGCAGAACTGGTTCACCAGGCTTTCCTTGAGCGCAGCGGGCTTGGTGTCTTTGAACTGGCTGCCAATGCGTGGGTGGCGCACCAGACGTTCGACAAAATCATCGACCAGGCGCACGATGCCGGCCTTCTCGCCCAGCGCGGCATACAGACCGGCTGGGGCTGGGGCCAGGGGCGCAGCGGCAATCGACGGGGACGCCGCAGCAGGGGTTTGGGCGTGCACGCCCGTCAGGCTGGCACTCGCCAGCAACAGGGCGCAAGACAGGGCAGTGGTGTTTTTCATGGCAATGTTCTGCAGCGGGTTCAGAAAGCGACCTGGGCCGAGAGGTAGGCACCGCTCTGGCGGCGTCCGTTGGTGATACCCGGCACCACACGGCCCAAGTCTGCCCAGGCGAGGGTGAGCGAGAGGTTCTTGGTGGGCGCCCAGGCGATGAAAATGTCTTTCCAGGCGTCTTCGCGAAGTGCGGAACCCAAACCGGCCGCGCGGCCCGTGGCCTGCAGGTTGTCGGGCTTGAAGCGTACTTCGGCTCCAATGGCCAGGTCGCGCCGCAGCAGCCAGGCCACCGAAAACTCGGGTTGCAGGCTGCGGCTGTTGCGCCCTGGCGCCCCCGCCCCAAAACCCAGCAGGCCATTCTGGTTGGCGCGCGTGGAGCGCAGCGTGGCATTCAGCAACAGGCCTTTGTCCAGCACCAGCTTGGTGGCGCTGACGTAAAAATCCGTGGATTGTGTGTCGGCCCCCACAAAATCAAACACCGACTGCAGCGAGCCCGGCCGCACGCGCTTGTGCTCCAGCCCGACGGCAATCTGGGGCATCCAGGTGTCTGCGTCGAGCACGGCGTCGCCCGCCACGCGCAGCTTGACGCCGAGCACGTCCATACGGATGTGCTGGCCAGGCTGCACGCCAAACGGGGCAATGCTGTTGAGGGCCACGGCCGCCCCGGCATCAAAGTCCTGCCGCGCCACCGACAGCTCGACGCGCTCGTTCCAGGCCAGCGCCGCGCCATAGCTGGTCAGCGCGTAGTCCTGCGTGACGGCACGGGTGGTGAAGGCGCTGGCGCCCCACTCGCCTTCGGTGGCGTTGCTGCCGATCACGGCCCAGGGCGTGATGCCGCCCCCGGCCGTGCCCGTGATGCTGCTGACGCCGCCCGTGAGCAGCAGTTTGCCGGTGTCGGCCTGCGCCAGCGGACTGGCCAGGGCCAGGGCCGCCAGCAGAAAAAGAGGTGTGCGGTTCATCGAGGGTTTCCTTGTTATTTGCGGCACGCATGCGTTGGGGGGATGCCCTGCGCAGGCGGATCTGCCAGCGCGGGGCCGAACGCTCCCTGCATTGTGTCGAAGGAATGCCAAGGCTGCTGATGAAGGGCGATGCAGCCCCTGGCGCACCCTGCCGGGTGCAGATGGCCCCGATGGCAGGCCAGGCCGAGGCTACCGCGGGTAGGTGCCCGGCAGCAGGATGCTCTCGTCCACGGTGTTGATGTCGGTGCGGCCGCAAAACGCCATGGTGAGGTCGAGTTCCTTGCGGATGATCTCCAGCGCCCGCGTCACGCCCAACTCCCCATAAGCCCCCAGGCCATAGAGGAAGGCACGGCCGATCAGGGTGCCCTGCGCACCCAGGGCGCGGGCCTTGAGCACGTCCTGGCCGCTGCGGATGCCGCCGTCCATCCACACCTCGATGTCCTTGCCCACCGCTTGCGCGATGGAAGGCAGCGCAGTAATCGACGAGGGTGCGCCGTCGAGCTGGCGCCCGCCGTGGTTGCTGACGATCAGCGCATCAGCCCCACTGTTGGCAGCCAGGCGGGCGTCTTCGGCGTCCATGATGCCCTTGATGATCAGCTTGCCGCCCCAGCGCTTTTTGATCCACTCCACATCGCCCCAGTTCAGCTCGGGGTCAAACTGCTCGGCCGTCCACGACGCCAGCGAAGACATGTCGCCCACGCCCTTGGCATGGCCGACGATGTTGCCGAAGCTGCGGCGTTTGGTGCCCAGCATGCCCAGGCACCAGCGCGGCTTGGTCGCCAGGTTGATGAGGTTGGACAACGTGGGCTTGGGGGGCGACGACAGGCCGTTCTTGATGTCTTTGTGGCGCTGACCGAGGATTTGCAGATCGAGCGTGAGCTGCAGCGCCGAGCAGCCGGCGGCCTTGGCGCGGTCGATCAGGCGCTCGATGTAATCGCGGTCGCGCATCACATACAGCTGGAACCAGAAACCCGGGCCGGCGTGCTCGGCCACGTCTTCGATGGAGCAGATGCTCATGGTCGAGAGTGTGAAGGGCACGCCAAAATCACGCGCCGCACGCGCGGCCAAGATTTCGCCGTCGGCATGCTGCATGCCGGTCAGGCCCGTGGGCGCGAGCGCCACGGGCATGGCCACGTCCTGGCCCACCATGGTGGTGCGCGTGGTGCGGCCCGTCATGTTCACGGCCACGCGCTGGCGCAGCTTGATTTTTTGGAAGTCGTCTTCGTTGGCGCGGTAGGTGCTTTCTGTCCACGAACCCGAGTCGCAGTAGTCATAGAACATGCGTGGCACGCGGCGCTGGTAGACGCGGTGCAGGTCTTCGATGCAGGTGATGGTGGACAGGTCGGACACGCGGCGCTCCTCGGAGGGTTTCGGGGGAAAGTGTGCCGGGATGTTAGCCACAGCGCCCGGCTGCGGCCATCAAAATAATTTGCGTGGCCATGCAACAAATTCAAAACCGGCTCGGCTGCGCCCCTGGAGTGGATGGCAAAACACAGGATAAAAATAGCCTCTAACGCTTACCCATCAAGCGTTAAAAGCTCTATTTTCAATAGCAATCAAAGGTCTGATGGCACGCTGTCCTGCACATCGTCCGGGTCCACGTACTCGGGCTCGGCGCCCTGCCCCGCGTAGCAGCGCACCTGCATGCGCCCCGCGCGCTTGGCGGCGTACATGGCGGTGTCAGCGTGGCGCGCCAGCACATCGTAGCTGTCGCCATGCTGGGGAAACAGGGCCAGGCCCCCGCTCACGCCGATGTGCAGCTCTTGCCCCTGCAACACAAACGGTTGCTGCGCAACCGCCAGCACCTTGCGCACTACCGTGCGGATCTGCGCCGGGGTGGCCAGGGCAGGCAGCAGCACCACAAATTCATCGCCCCCCTGACGGCACACGGTATCGGACTGGCGCATGGCGGCCGTCAGGCGGCGGGCAAACTCCACCAGCAACTGGTCGCCAGCGTCGTGGCCCAGGGTGTCGTTGACCTGCTTGAAGCCGTCCAGATCCAGGTACATCACCGCCAGACCCTTGCCGTCGCGGCGGGCCACGGCCAGGGCGTGCTGGGCGCGGTCCTGCAACAGCACACGGTTGGGCAGATCGGTCAGGGGGTCGTACTGCGCCAGACGTGCCATGCGCTCGGCCATGGCCATGGTTTCGGTCACGTCGTGCAGCACCATCACCGCACCGGTCAGCTGGCGTTGGCGGTCGATGATGGGGCTGGCCGACTCTTCCACCTCAAAGCGCTGGCCATCCTTGCGGCGCAGCACCACGCCGCGCGTGGGACCGCAGGCGGCTTGTGTGGCCAGCGCCACGCGCAAGGGGCTGGGCTGGGTTTGCTGGCCGTTGGACAGATACAAGGGGGCGACCTCGTCCACATCGCGCCCGGCGGCATCAAAGGCCTGCCAACCCGTCATGCGCCGCGCCACCGGGTTGAGGTAGGTGACAAGGCCCTGGGCATCGGTGCAGATCACGGCATCGCCAATGGAGTGCAGCGTCAGGCGCATCAGTTCCTTTTCCTGGAACAACTCGTCTTCCATGCGTTTGCGCTCGGTGATGTCCGTCATCTGCACAAAAATGCCGCGTACCGGGCCGTCTTCGGTCTCCCGGTCCGGCGTATAGGAAATATGGGTATGCCGCACCTGCCCTTCGGCATCGGTCAGGGTCCGCTCAAACAGCTGTGGATGGCCTAACAAGGCCTGCTCCACATAGGGCCGGACAATGGCATAGTCTTTTTCGCCCAGAACTTCCCGGGCCGTGAGTCCGCGCAGTGCCTCGGGCAGACGCCCATACAGGACGCTGCTGGTTTTGTTGACAAAGCGGTTGCGTTGATCGACGTCCCAGTAGCTGACCATGGAAGGCAGGTTGTCCAGAATGGTGTGCAGGTAATGCTCGGCCTGCTGCAGGCGGCCGGCCACTTGCTGGCGCCGCTCCAGTTCGCGCACAAAAAGCACCGCCAGCCACAGGCAAGCCAGCATCAACAGCACCGCGAAACTACCCAGCAACAGGGCGTTGACACGCCAGCTGGCCAGAATCTCGTCTGCCGACTGCCCGACGTTGACCACCAGCGGAAAGTCTCCCACCTGCTCGAAGGCGTACAGGCGCTCTACCCCGTCAATCACAGCCCGGTTGGTGAACGTGCCGCGGGGGGCCGACGTGATGCGTGCCAGGTTCGCCGAGCCCGCAACCGTGCGCCCCACATCACCCTCCTCCTGCGGCAGGCGCGCGATCAGGGCACCATCGCTGCGGTACAGGTTCAAGCTGCTTTTGGGACCCTGTTGCACAGCGGCAAACAGCGCATAAAAATGATCCAGCCGCACAGACCCCGCCACCACCCCCCCAAAACTGCCATCCTGCTTGAGCCAGGCGCGGCTGATCGGCAGGGTGCCGCGACCGGTCACCCGTGACTCAATGGGTTTGCCGATGAACAGCCCCTGGTGCTCACCCGACTGGAATACACGGAAATAGTCGCGATCAGAAAAATCCAGCGCTCCAGGGGGGAGCCCTCCGGAGTCGAACAGGCGTTGGCCCTGGGCATCCAGCACGATCACCGCTGAAAGGCCTTCGGTGCGCAACGAATGGTCAAACAACACGCTGTCGCGCAGGTCGGGCGCCAGTGCCATCACCCGCGGGTTCGCCAAATCTTTCGCCAAACCCTGTAACGACGGATCGAGGTTTTTAAGCAGGGTGTCAATGGACTGCTCCAGCGTGTAGGCCAGATTGACCCCTGCGCGCTCGGCATTGCCCCATGTCGTGCTGCGCATCGACCAAATGGTGTGGCAGAACAAAGCGCCAATGCCTACGGCCACCAGCACGGCTAGCAGGATCAGTCGACGGTGGGCAGCGAGAGGCACAAAACGAAACAGAGAATATGAATATTATGGATTGTAATATTCAGCGTCCATTTCCTGCCGCCGCCTAAGGCGCACGCACCCCCGCCCCGCGCACCTCGATACGCACCTCGTCCAGCACCATGCCGCGCGCATCGGTCAGCTGCACCACATGGCGGCCCGGCCACGGCAGCCAGGCCCATTGCGCGCCCCGGCCTACGGGCTTGCCATCCATGCGCCAGCGCAGCGGCATGCCCGGCGCATGGCCACCCGCCTCGAACTGCAGGCGCTGGCGCAGCGGGGGAATGTCGGGGTCCAGCGCAATGATGGTGCCCGACACCGGGGCGGCGATGTGGACGGCAGAAACCGGCGCGGACTCGCCCGCATTCGCGGTCGCTGGCACTCCATTTTTAAGATGTTTTTGGCCTCTAGCGCCCGTCGATAAAGCGTCAACAGCTACTGTATCAATAGCAACAAAGGACTGCTGCGTGCCCGGCACAAACCACTCGCTGCGCGCTGCCTCCAGCGGCAGGGGGCTGCCGGGGGCCGGGCCAAAGCGCACGGCGGTGCGCACCAGGGTGCGCGGCGGCGCAGGCGCGCGGCTGGGGGTGCGTGCGTGCAGGTAGCCCATCACGGTGGCCCAGATGGGTGCCGCGCCGCTGCTGCCGCTCACATCGTGCATGGCCGCGCCGCTGGCGTTGCCCACCCACACGCCCACGGTGTAGCGTGCAGACCAGCCCACGGCCCAGTTGTCGCGCATGTCCTTGCTGGTGCCGGTTTTGACGGCGCTCCAGAAGCGCGTGGCCAGGACGCTGTCGGTGCCGAAGGTGCGCGCCCGGGCGTTGCCGTCGGACAGGATGTCGCCCACGATGAACGCCGCCTGGGCGCCCAGCACCGGCCGCAAGGCGGGTACCACCTTGCGCACGGGCAGCACCGGCGGAGCCACCGGACTGTAGCGCCCCCCATTGGCCAGGGCGCGGTAGCCGTTGGCCAGGTGCAGCAGAGGCACCTCGCTGCTGCCCAGCGCCAGGCTGTAGCCAAAATAGCCCCCGCTCTCGCGCAGCGGCAGGCCCAGCGCCACCAGTTGCCGAAAGAACGCATCGGGCGAGACCATGACCAGGGTGCGTACCGCCGGCACATTGAGCGAGGACGCCAGCGCCGTGCGCACCGACACCCAGCCCTTGAACTGGCGATCGTAGTTTTGCGGAATGTAGAGCCCACCCGCCGTGGCAATGTGGGCAGAAGAGTCCTCGATGAGCGAGGCGGCGGTCAGCCGCCGCTCGGCTATTGCCTGTGCGTACAAGAAGGGCTTGAGGGTGGAGCCCGGCTGGCGCAGCGCCAGCACGCCATCGACCTCGGCTGCCTGGCTGAGCAGGCCCGACGAACCCACCCAGGCCAGCACCTCGCCCGTGGCGTTGTCGAGCACCACAATGGCACCGTCTTCCACCTGGCGGCCCTGCAACTCGCGCAGGTGCTGTTCCAGCGTTTGCACGGCAAAGCGCTGCAAGGGCGCGCGCAGCGTGGTGGTGATGCGCGCTGGCGGCGCCGCCCCGCCCTCTGCCTGCGCCAGCGCCCGCCGCGCAAAATGCGGCGCCACGCCTTCGCTGGCGGCCCAGCCGCGCCGCTGCAGGGCGGCGCTGACAAACAGGTCAAGCGCATCGCAATCGACCCGCGGCCCTGGCGCCTTGCCCTGCATGTCGCGCAGCACACCGCAGGCGCGTTGGGTGACGACAGCAGGTGCGGCATTGGGGCCGCGCACCAGCGCGGCGGCCACGGCGGCTTCGCGGTCGTCCAGCCCGTGCGCGGCTTTGCCAAACAGGGCGCGGCTGAGTGCATCAATACCCACCAGCTCGCCCCGAAACGGCACCAGGTTGAGGTAGGCCTCCAAAATCTGGTCTTTGCGCCAGCGCCGGTCCAGCACCTGCGCGGCCACGGTCTGGCCGAGCTTTTGCGCCACGCTGCGCCCGCCGGGCCGCTGGCGCAGGTCGGCCATGTCGGGGCTGTCAAGCAGGCCCGCCAGTTGCATGGTCAGGGTGCTGGCGCCGCGCGTGCGCTGGTTCCACAAATTGCCCCAGGCGGCGGCTGTGGCGGCGCGCCAGTCCACACCGCTGTGCACATAAAAGCGCTTGTCTTCCGACAGCACCATGGCGGTGCGCAGCGCGGGCGACACATCGGCCAGCGGCACCCAGGCCCCGCGCCGCACCTGGGCATCGGTGCGCACACGCTGCAGCACCTCGCCCTCACGCGATAGCAGTACGGTTTCAGACGACTGGAAGCCCCGGCGTACTTCGTCAAACGTGGGCAGGGCCCAGGCCAGGGAGGGCCCCAGCGCCAGACCCACCCACCACGCACAGCGCCAGGGCGCCACCAGCTCCCACCGAGGACGGAGACCCGTGGGTCGGTCAATAGAGATCAGGCGCAGCAGGCGGTGGAACATGGCGCCGCAGCATAGCAGCGGGGGCTGGCACGATGTGCGAAGCCCTCCTCCCGAGGGGCATCAGCGAGGCAGTTCGCTCGATCCCATCAAGAACTGGTCTACCGAGCGCGCCGCTTGTCGGCCTTCCCGGATCGCCCACACCACCAGCGATTGGCCCCGGCGGATGTCTCCCGCAGCAAATACTCCGGGCACGTTGGTGGCGTAGCCGCCTTCGTCGGTGCTGGCGCGCGCATTGCCACGGGCATCCTTCTCAATGCCGAACGCATCGAGCACGGGCGCCACAGGGCTGACAAAGCCCATGGCGAGCAGCACCAGGTCGGCCTGGTAATGCTTTTCTGTGCCCGCAATTTCGACCAGCTTGCCGTCCTTGAACTCGACCTGCACGGTGGTCAATCCCTTGACCTTGCCCTTTTCGCCCGTGAACTCCTTGGTGGAGATGGCGAATTCACGCACGCAGCCTTCCTGGTGGCTGGAGCTGGTGCGCAGCTTGAGCGGCCAGTAGGGCCAGGTGAGTGGGCGGTTCTCTACCTCAGGAGGCATGGGCATGACTTCGAACTGGGTCACGCTGGCCGCACCGTGGCGGTTGCTGGTGCCCACGCAGTCGCTGCCGGTGTCGCCGCCGCCGATCACGATGACGTGTTTGCCATCGGCTCGGATCTGGCCCTTGAGCTTGTCGCCCGCGTTGACCTTGTTCTGCTGCGGCAAAAACTCCATGGCGAAGTGGATGCCGTCGAGGTCGCGGCCCGGCACGGGCAGGTCACGTGACTGCTCGGCGCCGCCGGTCAGCAGCACGGCGTCAAAGTCTTGCTTCAACTGCTCGGGGCTGATGGTCTCCTTGGCCCAGTTGGTCACCTTGGAGCCTTTGCCCAGGCCATCCTTGGCGGCGCCCACAAAAACGCCCGTGCGCACCGTGACGCCCTCGGCCTGCATCTGCTGGACGCGCCGGTCGATGTGCGTCTTCTCCATCTTGAAGTCGGGAATGCCATAGCGCAGCAGGCCACCCACGCGGTCGTTCTTCTCAAACAGCGTGACGTCATGCCCGGCGCGCGCCAGCTGCTGGGCCGCGGCCATGCCGGCAGGACCAGAGCCCACCACGGCCACTTTGCGGCTCGTCTTGTGCTTGGGCACCTGCGGCTGCACCCAGCCATGCTCCCAGGCGCGGTCGATGATGGCGTGCTCGATGCTCTTGATGCCCACGGCATCGTCGTTCACGTTGAGCACGCAGGCCGCCTCACAGGGTGCGGGGCAGATGCGGCCGGTGAACTCGGGGAAGTTGTTGGTCGAATTGAGTACGGCGAACGCGCTCTTCCAGTCGGCCTGGTACACCAGGTCGTTGAAGTCCGGAATGATGTTGTTCACCGGGCAGCCATTGCTGCAGAACGGCGTGCCGCAGTCCATGCAGCGCGCAGCCTGCACGCGGGCCTGGGCGTCGTCCAAGCCAATGACAAATTCGCGGTAGTTCTTCAGGCGCTCGGGCACACCTTTGTAGCCCTCTTCGATGCGCCCGTATTCCATGAAGCCTGTGGTCTTTCCCATGTCTGTGTCCTTCTGAATGATGTGCTGGCAGCGAGTGGCCTCAAGGGGCCACTTTTGCTACTTTTTCTGTAGCTTCTACCGCTGGTGTAGCGGACTCTTCAAGCACTTTTCTTTCATATATTTCAGACAGGGCGCGCTTGTATTCGGTGGGGAACACCTTGACGAATTTGCTGCGCGATGCGGCCCAGTGGTCGAGCAGTTCGCGCGCACGCTTGCTGCCGGTCCAGCGGTTGTGGTCTTCCAGCATTTTCTTGAGCTGGGCTTCGTCGGTCTGGTCGCGGTGCCAGGTGGCACGCGGCGTGGTGGCCATTTGCTCGTCACTGGGCAGGATGCGTTCGAGCGTGACCATAGACAGGTTGCAACGGGTGTCGAACTGGCCGTCCTCGTCGTACACATAGGCCACGCCGCCGCTCATGCCCGCCGCGAAGTTGCGGCCGGTCTGGCCCAGCACCACCACGGTGCCGCCGGTCATGTATTCGCAGCCATGGTCGCCCGTGCCTTCCACCACCGCAGTGGCTCCCGACAGGCGCACAGCAAAGCGCTCGCCGGCCACGCCGCTGAAATAGGCCTCGCCGCTGGTGGCGCCGTACATGACGGTGTTGCCCACGATGGTGTTGCGCGCAGCATCGCCCCGAAAGTCGATGCTCGGGCGCACGATCACGCGGCCGCCCGACAGGCCCTTGCCCGTGTAGTCGTTGGCGTCGCCAATCAGGTACAGCGTGATGCCACGGCACAAGAAAGCGCCAAACGACTGGCCGCCCGTGCCTTCGAGCTGGATGCGGATGTTGTCGTCGGGCAAGCCCTCAGGGTGCAGGCGGGTGACTGCACCCGAGAGCATGGCGCCGACCGAGCGATTCACGTTGCGCACCACTTCGATGAACTGCACACGCTCGCCCTTTTCGATGGCGGGCTGGCTGCGCTCGATGAGCTTGCGGTCCAGCGTGTGCTCAATGTCGTGGTCTTGGACTTGAACATGGAAGCGCGGTACGTCGGCGGGCACGATGGGTTGGGCGAACAGGCGGCCGAAATCGAGGCCACGGGCCTTCCAGTGCTCCAGGCCCTTGCGCATATCGAGCAGGTCGGTGCGGCCAATCAGGTCGTCAAACTTGCGCACGCCCAGTTGTGCCATGATTTGGCGCACTTCTTCGGCCACAAAGAAGAAGTAGTTGACGACATGCTCAGGCTTGCCCGAGAACTTGGCGCGCAGCACCGGGTCTTGCGTGGCCACGCCCACGGGGCAGGTGTTGAGGTGGCATTTGCGCATCATGATGCAGCCCTCGACCACCAGCGGCGCCGTGGCAAAGCCAAACTCGTCGGCACCGAGCAGCGCACCAATCGCCACATCGCGGCCGGTTTTCATCTGCCCGTCGGCCTGCACACGGATGCGCCCGCGCAGGCGGTTGAGCACCAGGGTCTGCTGGGTTTCAGCCAGGCCGATTTCCCACGGACCGCCGGCGTGCTTGATGGACGACCAGGGCGATGCACCCGTGCCGCCATCGTGGCCGGCGATCACCACGTGGTCGCTCTTGCACTTGGCCACGCCCGCCGCAATGGTGCCCACACCCACTTCGGACACCAGCTTGACGCTGATGCTGGCGTGCGGCGCGACGTTTTTCAGGTCGTGGATGAGCTGCGCCAAGTCTTCAATGGAATAAATGTCATGGTGCGGCGGGGGCGAGATCAAGCCCACGCCAGGCACGCTGTGGCGCAGCTTGCCGATGTAGTTGGACACCTTGCCGCCGGGCAGCTGGCCGCCCTCGCCCGGCTTGGCGCCCTGGGCCATCTTGATCTGGATCTGGTCGGCGCTGCTGAGGTATTCGGCCGTGACGCCAAAACGCCCCGAGGCGACTTGCTTGATGCGGCTGCGCAGCGAGTCACCGTCCAGCAAAGGCAGGTCGACCTCGACGTTCTCGGGACCGATCACGCTCTTGAGGCTGTCGCCCTGCTTGATCGGGATGCCCTTGAGTTCATTGCGGTAGCGCGCGGCATCCTCACCGCCCTCGCCCGTGTTGCTCTTGCCGCCGATGCGGTTCATGGCCACGGCCAGGGTGGCATGGGCTTCGGTAGAAATCGAGCCCAGCGACATGGCGCCCGTGGCAAAGCGCTTGACGATGTCCTTGGCGGGTTCGACCTCGTCCAGCGGGACAGCCTTGGCGGGATCGAACTGGAACTCGAACAGGCCACGCAGGGTCATGTGGCGCTTGCTTTGGTCGTTGACCAGCTGGGCGTATTCCTTGTAGGTGCTCCAGTTGTTGGCGCGCGTGGCATGTTGCAGCTTGGCGATGGTGTCGGGCGTCCACATGTGCTCCTCTCCGCGTGTGCGCCAGGCGTACTCCCCGCCGGTATCGAGCATGTGGGCCAGCACCGGGTCACCGCCAAAGGCGTCCTTGTGCATGCGGATCGCTTCTTCGGCGATTTCAAACACGCCAATGCCTTCGACCCGGCTGGCGGTGCCGGTGAAGTACTTGCCGACGGTGTCGCTGCTCAGGCCGATGGCCTCGAACAGCTGGGCGCCGCAGTAGCTCATGTAGGTGCTCACGCCCATTTTGGACATGATTTTGGACAGCCCTTTGCCGACGGCTTTGACGTAGTTGGTGATGGCCTTGTCGGCGGACAGATCGCCGCCCAGGTCCTTGTGCATATCGGCCAGGGTTTCCATGGCCAGATAGGGGTGCACGGCCTCGGCGCCGTAGCCGGCGAGCACGGCAAAGTGGTGCACCTCGCGCGCAGTACCCGTTTCGACCACCAGGCCCGCCGTAGTGCGCAGCCCTTCGCGCACCAGGTGCTGGTGGATGCTGGAGAGCGCCAGCAGCGCAGGAATGGCCACCTGCGTGGCACCTACTCCGCGGTCGCTGATGATGAGAATATTGGCACCGCCACGGATTTCATCGACCGCCTGCGCGCACAGCGAGGCGAGCTTGGCCTCGACACCTTCGCGGCCCCAGGACAGCGGGTAGGTGATGTCGATGGTGGCGCTGCGGAACTTGCCCTGGGTGTGTTTTGCGATATCGCGCAGCTTGGCGATGTCGGCAAAGTTGAGCACCGGCTGGCTCACTTCCAGCCGCATGGGCGGGTTCACCTGGTTGATGTCCAGCAGGTTGGGCTTGGGGCCGATGAAGCTGTTGAGCGACATCACGATGGCCTCGCGGATCGGGTCGATCGGCGGGTTGGTCACCTGCGCAAAAAGCTGTTTGAAATAGTTGTAGAGCGGCTTGTTGCGGCCCGAGAGCACGGCCAGTGGGCTGTCGTTGCCCATGGAGCCAATGCCTTCCTCGCCATTGCGGGCCATGGGCGCCATCAGGAACTTGATGTCTTCTTGCGTATAGCCGAAGGCCTGTTGGCGGTCGAGCAGCGGCAGTTCGGCTGCCTGAGTGGTCGCCACCTGGGGACCCGCGTCAATGTTGTCGAGCTTGATGCGCAGGTTCTCGATCCACTGCTTGTAGGGCTTGGTGTTGACGATGTTGGCCTTCAACTCCTGGTCGTCGATCATGCGGCCCTGTTCCAGGTCGATGAGCAGCATCTTGCCCGGCTGCAGGCGCCATTTGCGCACGATGCGGTTTTCGGGCACGGGCAGCACGCCCGACTCGGACGCCAGGATCACCAGATCATCATCGGTGACACAGTAACGCGAGGGACGCAGGCCATTGCGGTCGAGCGTGGCGCCGATCTGGCGACCGTCGGTGAAGACGATGGAAGCAGGCCCGTCCCAGGGCTCCAACATAGCGGCATGGTATTCATAGAAAGCGCGGCGGCGCTCGTCCATGGTGGTGTGCTGCTCCCAGGGTTCGGGAATCATCATCATCACGGCCTGGCTGATGGGGTAGCCGGCCATGGTCAGCAATTCAAGGCAGTTGTCGAAGGTAGCCGTGTCGGACTGGTCGGCAAAGCTGATCGGATAGAGCTTTTGCAGGTCGGCCGCCAGCACGGGGGACGACATGACGCCTTCGCGCGCCTTCATCCAGTTGTAGTTGCCTTTGACGGTGTTGATCTCGCCGTTATGCGCCACATAGCGGTAGGGGTGGGCCAGCGGCCACTCGGGGAAGGTGTTGGTGGAAAAGCGCTGGTGCACCAGGCCAATGGCCGACACACAGCGCTCATCTTCCAGGTCCTTGAAATACACACCCACCTGGTCGGCCAGCAGCAGGCCCTTGTAGACCACGGTGCGGCTGCTCATGCTGGGCACGTAATACTCTTTGCTGTGCTTGAGCTTGAGCGCCTGGATGGCAGCACTGGCCGTCTTGCGGATCACGTAGAGCTTGCGCTCGAGCGCGTCCTGCACGATCACGTCGCTGCCCCGGCCGATGAACACCTGGCGCAGGATGGGCTCCTTGGCGCGCACGGTGGGTGACATGGGCATGTCGCGGTTGACCGGCACATCGCGCCAGCCGAGCAGCACCTGGCCTTCGGCCTTGATGGCGCGCTCCATCTCCTGCTGGCAGGCCAGGCGGCTGGCGTGCTCCTTGGGCAAGAAGATCATGCCCACGCCGTATTCGCCAGCGGGGGGCAGTGCCACGCCCTGCGCGGCCATCTCTTCACGGTACAGGGCATCCGGGATCTGGATCAGGATGCCTGCCCCATCGCCCATGAGCTTGTCGGCGCCTACGGCGCCGCGGTGATCGATGTTTTCCAGGATCTTGAGCGCCTGCGTCACGATGTCGTGCCGCTTGACGCCCTTGATGTGCGCCACAAAGCCGAGGCCGCAGGCGTCGTGCTCGTTGGCGGTCGAATACAAACCGTGTTGCTTCAGATGCTCTATCTCGGCGGCCGTGGTCATGGCACTTTCCTCATTCATTGCGCAGGGAAGTGAAGATTAGTGCATTGCAGCATCCGCACGCAAGAAAAATAAATGGGGTCAGATTCTAATTAATTTGATGACTTATTCAAAAATACTAAATTGGGGACTTATCAAAAACAATAGCTTACAACGTTTTGTACACGGGCTTTAAACCCGTTTTTCTTCATTGTTTTTTCCCGTGGATGGTCGCCCTGGTTTCGATTTCGTCACGCGGCGGGTCGATTTTTTTTGTATCTCGCTCACAAAATCCGGCTCGCCCAATGCCCAGCCACGCAACGCTGCATCGGTCAACTGCGCTTGCTGGCCCGCGCTGATGCCGGCCTGTACGAGTTCAGCGTAGGCCGCTTCACGCGCAAACGGTGTATTGCCCAGCGCCCAGTACAGCGCATGCGGCGTGACCAGGCTATCGGGGCGCAAACCCAGGTGGTGCGCATGGCTGGACCAGCGCCAATCGGTCGGCTGCAGCACCCTGCCGGCGCGCACCGGGTTCAGGTCGATGTAGACCATGCAGGCCAGGAGGTAGCGCTCTGTCTCGATCAACGTAGAGCGGTAGCGCCCTTCCCACAGGGTGCCGCTGCGGCCATGGCGTTGATTGAAGTAGCGCACATAGCTGCGGCCCACCGCCTGCATCATCAAAGGCAGCGCCTCCACGGTGGCTGGCGTAGCAAGAAGGTGGAAATGGTTGTCCATGAGCACATAGGAGTGCACCGCGACACCGAACTTTTTTGCATTCTCTGCCAGCAGCCGCAGCATGGTTTCGAAATCCTGGGCATCGACAAAAATCACCTGGCGGTTGTTGCCGCGCTGGATGATGTGGTGGGGGTAGCCAGGGAGGGTCAGGCGAGGAAGACGGGCCATAAACGAAATCACTCAGCAGGGTGGGTAGAAGACAAGGACGACCAAGGACGGCGCAACAGCATGGAGAGGGCCTGAAACCAGCGCCATTTCAGAGTCTGACCCCAATTTTATTCTGCGAAGCGCTTCAAAGTGTGTGATCCAATCCATGTAACTCTGAGAGGCAGCACCATGAACGCACGACGAACCACCAGTTTGGCTATCTTTCTTTCCGTTGCGAGTTTGGCGGCTTGTACCAGCAACGGGAAGTACGCTTATACAAACCATCAGCGCAACCGCATCGCTGCCATGGATGCAGACACCGCAGCGCGCGTGCGGCACATGATCCTGGCCGATAAGCAAATCGCTTTACGCCAGACGGTGACTGTGAACGTAAAAGAGGGCGAAGCCGAATTGCTGGGCGAAGCGCGCAACACCCAAGAGCGAGCGCGAGCCCAGGCGATTGCCCAGCGCACACCGGGTGTGCGCAAAGTCAAGAACCTGATGACGCTCCGGTAGGCAGATCACCTGCGGGAACCGCCAGCAGCGGCTCCAGTCCGAAGCGCGCTCCCATCGCCTGTTCCAGTCCGAACTCTCGCAAGATGGACCGCAAGCGCTCGGCAGCACTGCGTTTTTTCTGCCCGTTGTATTTTGCGATGATGAGTTCGTTCTTCATGCTGTGCTCCCAGCCCACCAGTTCTGTCACCGTGACCTGGTAGCCGCTGGCCTCCAGGTACAGGCAGCGCAGCACATTGGTGATCTGGCTCCCCAGCTCCCGGGTGTGCAATGGATGGCGCCACAATTCAGCCAACGGCGTACGGCCCAATTGCAAGGCCTTGTCCTTGCGCAAAAATGAGGCCACTTCGGCCTGGCAACACGGCACGATGACCATGGCGCGAGCCTGCTTTTGCAGGCCAAAGGCGATGGCGTCGTCGGTCGCTGTGTCACAGGCGTGGAGCGCGGTCACGATGTCGATGCGATCGGGCAACTCGGTCGCGTCGGTCGATGCGGCCACCGACAGATTCAGAAAAGACATGCGACCAAAACCCAGCCGGTCGGCCAGGGCGCGGGATTTTTCCACCAGATCGGCGCGGGTTTCAATGCCGTAGATGTGGCCGCGCCCCAGCGCCTTGAAGTACAGGTCGTACAGAATGAAGCCCAGGTAAGACTTGCCGGCCCCATGGTCGGCAAGCAGGGGGGCATGGCCCTGGGCGCTGAACTCTTCCAGCAACGGCTCGATGAACTGGAAAATGTGCGAGACCTGCTTGAGCTTGCGGCGTGAATCCTGGTTCAGGCGGCCATCGCGCGTGAGGATATGCAGCTCTTTGAGCAGTTCCACCGACTGGCCAGGGCGCAGTTCTGGGATCTCCACGGCAGCGACTGAGACGGGAGCACGGTCTTTTCCACGCAGCGGCTTCATGTATTGCCTTTCTGTGGCGATTCGGCGTGTGCCACGGGGCAGCGCGCCCCTACATCCAGCGCCTGCCAGCCCTCTGCGCCCATTTCCTCCAGCACCTGCATGTTGCGCTCGTAGATGGTTTCGGCCTCTGGAAACGCCGCCACAGCCCGGTCGATGCTGTCTTCGCGCAGCAGGTGCAAGGTGGGGTAAGGTGCTCGATTGGTGCAGTTGGTCACGTCGTCCACGGTTGTGCCTCCAAACTGGAACGCGGGATGGAACGATGCAATCTGCAAGATGCCCTCCAGGTCCAGTGCGTTCAGCAGTTGGTCGGCCAACTCCAGAAAATCGTTGAAGTCGAGAAAATCAGGAAAGCAGGCTGGCGCTATGAGTAGCGTGGTGTCGCGCTCTTCGGGTGAAATCTCGGCAAGGGCCTTCAGTTCATCGCCAAGCTCTTGTAGCAACTGCGCCCCCTCCGTGGCGCTACTGACAACATAATGGATCTGCCCTTTGCCATGCACACCCTTGGCAAAGGGACACAGGTTCAGGCCGATCACAGCGCGCTCCAACCAGCGCACGGTGTCCTGCCACACGATCGCCGCATCGGGCAAAGGAGACTCTGAAAACATGTGGGGTGATGCAGTCATGGCGTTGCGGGGACAGAAAAGGTAAGCGAGCGTTGGGGCACGATAGCAGACTCTGCCGATGGCTCCAGGCGGTACGCCGCGCAGGCGTGCTCAATCGAGCAAACGCTGTCCTGTCAAGCGCTCGTGCTCCCGGGCCGCATAGCGGTCGGTCATGCCGGCGATAAAGTCGGCCACCACCCGCGCTCGGACAGAAGGCTCTGCTGCACCGTTAGCCCACTCAGCAAAAGACGGCTTCATCTCCGGCGGAGAAGCCATATAGGTCGTAAAGAGATCACGAACAATCTGGCTGGCGTTGCCCATGGTCTGAACCACCTGTTCATGGCGGTAAAGACGGCTGAGCAGAAAGCTTTTGAGTTCTTGCGACAGCACCCGCATGCCGTCGCCAAAACCCACGATCGTAGGCATGGTGCGCACCGCCTCAACACTGGAGGGCGCGGACTGCGCCAATGCGGCTTGTGTGGTGTTGATCACATCGTAGACCTGGGCACTGAGCATGCGCCGGATGGCGTCGTAGAGCAAGCGCCGTTGGCCCGAGGGTGCATCTAACCCAGGGTATTCGGACAAGGCCTCGGCGCGGTATCGGTCAAACAAGGGGACGTCACGCAGTTGCTCCATCGTCAACAAACCGGAGCGCACGCCATCATCGATGTCATGGGCGTTGTAGGCAATTTCGTCTGCCAGGTTGCACAGCTGCGCTTCAAGGCTGGGCTGCTGGCGTACCAGGAACCGCTGCCCCACTCCGCCGGGCTCTGCCGCCTCCAGCGCCTGGGCATTCGCGCGCGAGCAATGCTTGAGAATGCCCTCTCGCGTTTCAAAGCTGAGATTGAGCCCATCAAACTGTGGATAGCGCCGCTCCAGCAAATCGACAACACGCAGACTCTGCAGGTTGTGCTCAAACCCCCCGTAGTCGGCCATGCAGGCATTGAGCGCATCCTGCCCGGCATGCCCAAACGGCGTATGCCCCAGGTCGTGTGCCAGCGAGATGGCCTCCACCAGATCTTCATTGATGCCCAACGATCGCGCTATGGACCGCCCAAGCTGCGCCACCTCCAGCGAATGTGTTAACCGCGTACGGAACAGATCCCCTTCATGGTTCAGGAAGACCTGCGTCTTGTAAACCAAGCGGCGGAAAGCCGTCGAGTGCACGATACGGTCCCGGTCGCGTTGGTATTCGGTGCGCGTGGGGGCCGGCGCCTCAGCGTAGCGCCGTCCCCGCGTACGGGCTGGATCGCACGCATAAACTTGCAATGAAGAAAATGTAGTCAAATTGGCACCTGACGCTTATTCTATAAGCGCTACCAGCTATCAATTTGATTGTGCATCAAAGACAGCAGGCATCGATGACTTCGCGCACCAGCGCATCGGGCGCTGCGCGTACTACGGCGCGCCCTGGGCCTTCGATCAACACAAAACGAATTTCCCCGGCTTCGGCCTTTTTATCGACCCGCATGAGCTCCAGGTAACGCCCCGCATTGTCGGCGGCATCCAGGACCGGGCCGTGCAGCGGCAGACCAGCCCGTTGCACCAATGCGCGCAACCGCTGCACGTAGGCGGCATCCACCAAACCCAGCCGATGGGACAGCTCAATGGCCATCACCATGCCGGCCCCAACACCCTCACCATGCAGCCATGCTCCGTATCCCATGCCGGCTTCAATGGCATGACCAAAAGTGTGGCCAAAATTCAAAATTGCCCGTAGACCCGCCTCCCGCTCATCCTGCCCCACGACCCAGGCCTTGATCTCGCAGCTGCGGCGCACCGCATGCGCAAGCGCATCACGGTCACGGGCCAGCAAGGCATCCATGGACGATTCGAGCCACTCCATGAAAGCCATGTCGGCAATCGGCCCATATTTGATGACTTCAGCCAACCCAGCGGACAGTTCGCGCTGCGGCAACGTGTCAAGGGTGGAGAGATCGCAAACCACCAGCAGAGGTTGGTAGAAAGCACCAATCATGTTCTTGCCCAGCGGGTGGTTAATGGCCGTCTTGCCCCCCACAGAGGAATCCACCTGCGCGAGCAAGGTCGTAGGTACCTGGACAAAGGGCACGCCGCGCATGTAGCACGCTGCGGCAAATCCAGTCATGTCACCCACAACACCTCCGCCCAGCGCAAAGAGCACTGTTTTGCGATCGCAGCCGTTCTCCAGCAGTGCGTCAAATATCAAGTTCAGGGTTTGCCAGGTTTTGTGTTCTTCACCGTCGGGGAGTTGAACGGTATGCACTTGGGCGTAGCGCTTTTGAAGCGCTGTTGCCAGCGATGCGCCATGCAGCGGCCAGACGGTGGAATTGGAGACGATCAAGGCGCTGGTCGCAGAAGGCAGTGCAGAGTGCCGATGAAGACCTTCAAGCCTGTGGGCAGCGATCTCAATGGGGTAACTGCGATCGCCCAGATTGATGTCCACGCGCTGGTGGTGGGCGTGGGCGGGCGCAGCGAAAGGGGAGGCAGTGGGTTCAGACATCGAAGGAGCGGCTTGAATGGATGGCGCAGAAATGAAACAGCCCCTTGGAAACCATCCAAGGGGCTGCAGGTGTCAGGACAGTAAAGGGATTTTAGGTCCCTCCGCTGTCAGGATCAGCGGTCGAACTATCAGCTGACAGTGATCTTCACCGGACGCGTGATGACGATACTGCCACGGGTTGCTGTGACAGTGAACACATACGTGCCAGTTGTTCCATTCCCAGTCGATTGAATCACCCCATCCGCACCAAAAGTCAAACCTGTCACAGGCGGAGGTGCGGGCGTATAAGTCCACACCACGGGAACGGATGGATCACCAACAGACAGCGAGAGGGTGTACAGATATGCGGCTCCCGGCGCCGGAGGAACAGGCACACCCTTCCAATCGGGGAGTGCACAAGCCTTCGTGAGATCACCGTCGCAGCCATCAATATCAAAATTACCCGTTACTTTGATTTTGATGTTCTTCTTGACCTGCACACCCACGGAGTCCTCGACCATCACGCTGACATCGTAATCTCCGTTTTTAGCAGCCACCGTGCCAGACACAATGCCGTCAGCACTCAACGCCAAGCCCGATGGCAGGCCGCTGCTGGTCCACCGATAGGGCGGATAGCCGCCATCTGCAGTCAATGCAAAGGTGTAGGGCATGCCGTTGGTGACGGTCAGATCGGCATCTTTGATGATGAGCGGATTGCTCGGGTCGTTCACAAAATTGTGTGCTGTGACCACCCTGAGCTGGTTAATGGCGTCTTGAACCCCATTGGTCACATCGTTGTCCGCACGATCCGTAGTCAATTCCAGCAAGATCACGCCGGATCCAGTACCGCTGGCAACAGAGAACTGCGCAATCCCGTTGATGGTTTTGACCTGAACCTCACTGCCTTGTTGGCCACCTGCCAGCAAGCGTGCGCCAGCCGACGCACCGAACGGACGGATGCGCACCCGGACGTTGGCATTGGTCGGGTCGGGAATCGGTTGGTTGGCATCGTCCTTCACAGCGACGTTCACACCCACACTGGTAGGCAAGCTTTGCTTGTTCACCTGGGTACCCAGGTAACGGGGTGCCTGGATGGTTCCAACAACGCTGGCAGGTTTTCCGGTTGTGGCACCCACTACGATTTCCACACTTGCGCTAGAAACCAGCTTGTCTGCTGGGTTGGTGACTGTGCACACAATGCGCGCTGCACCCGCCTTGTTGCCGGCATGAAAATGGAAAGAATTTCCACCTGAATTGGAGTCCAACACAATGTTACGATAAGCAGCGGGGACTTTGATTTTCCCCCCCATTCCATCATCAATCTCAACCTCGTGCTCTTCCTTGCCATCAAGATAATACAGAGCACCAGACTCCAAACCTCCAGCAACATTACAAGCAAAAATATCCTTTCCACCCGGAATAGGATCTTTACCTTCGCGCGCTTCAACATAGAGCGCAGTAGTAAATGGCGAATATGCACCAATACCAGCTCGCTCATTTGCAATATTAATTGGCAATTGGGTTTTAGCTGCCTTCACTGAAATCGAATAAGGCAAACTGCTGTCCCCGGGGCTACCGCCACCGCCCCCGCAGGCCGTCAGCACGGCAACCGATGCCGTCGCTATAAATTTGAAAATCTTTTGCATTTTCTGTCCTCTTCTATATCAATTTATCGAGAAGCTGATTTATCTGTGATCACCTTGGGGGTGATGAAGATCAGCATTTCTTGCTTGTTTGCCTGTTTTGTGCGCGTCTTAAAGAGATTTCCTACGCCTGGAATATCGCCCAAGAAAGGAACTTTCGCTTCAGTTTCATCTTCGAACAATTCAAAAATTCCACCAATCACAACGGTACCACCATTTTCAACCAATACCTGCGTCTTAATTCTTTTCGTATTGATTGCACGAACGTTATTCAAAACCTCACCTGGACTGTCTTTATTCACATCCAGATCCAAGATGATATTTCCCTCTGGGGTAATCTGAGGCAAAACCTCCAGTTTCAAAACGGCCTTCTTGAATGCGATGATCGTGCCCCCATTGGGTGCAGTGACAGGGTATGGAAACTCAGTACCTTGCTCAATAGATGCCTTGGTCTGATCGGCAGTGACAACCCGGGGACTGGAGACAATCTTGCCTTTGCCATCGGCTTCCATGGCAGAAATTTCCAGATTCAGGAAGCGGTTCGCAGCCGAGTTGAAGATCGAAATAGCAAAACTCGTCGGATCGTATCCACCTTGGGCTTGTGCAGGCAGGTTGACAAAATTACCCAAGGTATTCACCGCACCACCTGCGCTGGTCGAAGCGACAGCATTGCTGTAACTCGTGCCGACTGCCACTCGGTTTCCTCCACCGAGGTTGTATCCGCCATCACCACCGCGGTTGGCCCGCAAGTCAGTTGCACCCAACCGAACCCCGAGGGACCGGCCGAAGGTATCAGACGCCTCCACGATGCGCGCCTCAATCATGACCTGCCGAACCGCCACATCTAGTTTAACCAGCAGTTCACGCACCTCTTCCAACTTGGTCGGCGTGTCTGTCACAAACAGCTGATTGGTACGCGGCTCGGCGATGGCACTGCCACGCTCGGACAAGAAACGATTAGTGGTGCCACCACTGGTCGCTCCACCCGCACTGGTAGTTAGCTGAACAACCATATCTACCGCTTTGGCGTAGTTCATCTGGTATGCCTGCGTACGCAAAGGCTCCAATTTCTGAATGGCAGCCGCCGCTTCGAAATCCTTCTTTGTACGATCGTCAATCTCGTCCTTGGGCGCAATCCAGAGCACATTGCCCGTCTTACGCATCCCTAGCCCCTTGGCTTCCATGATGATTTGCAGTGCCTGATCCCACGGCACATCCTGCAGACGCAGCGTCATGGCACCCGTCACGGTATCGGAGGTGACGATATTGATATTGGTAAAGTCTGCAAAAACAGCCAAGAGAGAGCGAAGCTCGATACTCTGAAAATTTAATGAAAGTTTTTCATTGCTATAGCCAGGCCCTTGGCTCAACTTGTTGAGATCCACTTTCTTCTGACGGACTTCGATCACAAATTGGTTATCGCTCTGGTACGCACTGTGCTCCCAGTCACCAACAGGCTCAATGACCATGCGGACATGGTCGCCTTGTTCAGTGGTCGTCACCATCTGCACTGGAGTCCCGAAATCAGCAACATCCAGGCGGCGGCGCAAACCTTCTGGTAGCGAAGAACGGGTGAAATCAACCGTCAATCCTTTGCCTACCTGTCGCAAATCGACCCCCACCTGGCTGCTGGCCAAGCCTATGACAATTCGGCCAGAACCATCTGGACCACGGCGAAAATCGACATCCTTGATAGGAAGGATATCGTTGGTACCAGCTTCCGCAAAGACAGTGGACGGTTTTGGCTGACTGGCACCCGACGCAGACGACGCAACCGGGTCCAGCTGAATCAGCAGCGCTTTGCCCTGGAGTTCGGCCCGATAAGAAGTCGCCTGCTTGAGGTTGAGCACCACACGCGACCGCCCTCCTGCCTGCACCACATTGACCGACTTCAAATTACCCTGGTTGACTTCCACCATGGAACGGCCCATGGCGTTACTGGCACCGGGAAAATCGAGCGCGATCCGTGCCGGCGACTGCGTAGTAAAACCGGTGGGAACGGCACCTAACGGTTCGGACATCTCAATCCGGACGACTTCGGCACCCGCCTGCATGCTGCCTGTAACAGATTCGATAGCCCCCTCAGCCCAGGCGAATGACGCCAGACATGTGGCAACGGCCACAACTGCTGCACGATTGATAATTTTCATGGTCTTTTGCTTCATTTCTTCGCCTCCTCCTGCAGTTCCAGCGATGTGGCGCGCTCTATCCAGTCACCCGTAGCGTCCTGCACAATTTCGCGAATCTGGATGGCCGTTTCCGTAATGGCAGTGATCCGCCCATAGTTCTGTCCAAGATAGTTGCCCACCTGCACTTGGTACAAAAGATTGTCCACCTTCAACAAAGCCGTCGGCTTGCTCGTCTTGTTCAAACTGCCCACCATGGCCATGACATCGAGCGGAAAGGCTTCCAGCGGTTCTTTTCGGCGTGCCATTTCAGGCGCGATCAGCGCTGCATTCGATGCCACCTGCGAAGATTCGCGCCGCAAAGCCTGGGTCAATTTAAGCGAATTGAACGGCTCCATTCCCGCATCGACGGTATAGGGCTGCGGATTAAATTGCTTGGGTTCTGCGATCGGCGTGACGCGCGGCTTCGCCTGCGCCCGTTCGTCGGACATCCATTGACGAAGCTCATCCTCACCTGATGAACTACAACCCAATAACGAACTCACACACAGCGCGATGAATGCAATCGGCAGGAATTTCATTTTTTCGCTCCTGCTTTTTTTCCATCTCGTTGTGCCTGCACTTCTTCCGGATCAAGATAGCGGAAAGTGCGCGCTGTCGCATCCATGGTCAGGTTTCCACTTACTTTGTCTTTCGCCGGCACGCCAATGGAGATGTCATTCAACGTCACAATGCGCGACAAATTGGCAATATCGGCTGCAAATGCCCCCATATCGTGGTATTTGCCAGTGACTCGCACGGCAATCGGCAACTCAGCGTAATACTCCCGCACCACGATCTGCCCGGGCCGAAACAGCTCAAACTGTAAGCTGCGCCCCAGACCAGCCTGGTTGATATCAGACAGCAATGCTGCCATTTCAGCCTTGCTGGGCAGTTGCTTTTCCAGTTGGATCACGTACTGCTGCACCTGCTCACGCTGCTTCTTCAAAAGATCAAGACTGACCGCTTTCTGCAGCTTCTTCTGGTAGTCCTGCCGCAATGTCTGCTCAGTCGCACGCTCACTCTCCAGTTCCACCTCATAGTCTGTGAGTTTGACGAACCATAATGCGACTGCTACGCCTACCGCCAAGAAAACGCACAGCAAATAGCGCGGCAAAGGTGGCCAGAGCGAGGGATCTTTGGTATCCAGATTCTTGAACTGGCGCGCCAATTGCTCCTGCAACTGCGCCATATCGATATTAGAAGCTTGTTTCTTTGCCATCGCTTATTTCCCCGCCACACTCGCGGCTTCCATGGCCTTTTGCGCCTCACTGGAACGCATTAACTGAAAGCGCAGATTAAAGGCGGATACGCGGCGCTGGTCGCGCGGCGTCAATGCCACATTGGCGGCCACAATTTCCACGAGCTCTGGCTTGGAAAGCCAAGGCGTATTGTTGGAAAGATTGCGCAGCATCTCAGAGACACGCTCGTTTGACTGCGCCATCCCTTGCAACGCCACCGACTGGTTCGTCTGCTTGAGTGCAGTGATATACACGCCATCGGGCAGTTGCTGAACCAACTCGCTGAGCAAGTGCACAGGCAGGTTGCGATCAGATTGCAGATCTTCTACCGCCTTTTGGCGAGCACGAAGCGCGGCAATTTCTTCTTCAATGGTCGCGATTTCCTTAATCTGGCCTTCCAGAAGCTTGATTTCACTTTGAAGAAACTGGTTTTTACCTTGTTGTTCCTCGATTTGCATCTGGAACCACCAATAAATGGCCCCGGCAATCACGAGACCGATCAAGGCCGATGCCAGCATCGTCGCTTGGAAATTTTCCCGACGGCGCTTGCGTGCAGCCTCCCGATGGGGGAGCAGGTTGATAAGAATCACTGCAGGAACCTCCGCATCGCAAGTCCGCATGAGGTGAGGTAGGAAGGCGCCTCACGTACCATTTTTTTCATGCGGACTGAACTTCCAATTTCCATGCCATCAAAGGGATTGACGACGCTGCACGGGAACCCCGTGTGTTGCGTAACCGCATCAGTCAGCCCTGGCAAGGGAGCCGATCCACCGGCAAGCATGATGTGATCTACCCGGTTGTGGGGAGTACTGGTGAAGAAAAACTGCAATGCACGGCCAATTTCCTGGGACAGGCTCTCCACAAAGGGGCGCAACACTGCTGACGAGTAATCGTCAGGCAAATCTCCACTGCGTTTTTTGCTTTCTGCCTCTTCCGCTGAAAAACCGTACTGCCGCACGATGAGCTGGGACAACTGCGCACCACCAAAAGCCTGGTCTCGGTCGTACAGGACTTCGTCGTTGCGAATGACCTGCATGCTGGTCGTCAGCGCCCCGACTTCGAACAAGGCCACCATCGTGTCCACACCCTTGTTGGGGAAGGCCTCCATCAGTCGGCTCGCCGCCAGACGTGACGCATGGGATTCAATATCGATGATTGCAGCTTTGAGCCCAGCCGCTTCAGCCAAGCCCTGTCGATCCTGCACTTTTTCGCGGCGTGATGCAGCGATCAGGACCTCAACGTCTCCAGGCGCGTTCTTGCTGGGGCCAATCACACAGAAATCCAGACTGACCTCATCCAGGGAAAAGGGGATGTACTGGTTGGCTTCGGATTCCACCTGCACCTCCAACTCTTGGTCGGACATGCCTGCGGGCAATGTGATTTTTTTGGTAATCACGGCAGAAGGCGGCAAGGCCAGCGCCACATTTTTCGTGCGTGTGCCGCTTTTCTTCACCACCCTGCGCAGGGCTTCGGCGACTTCATCGAACTTCTCGATGTTGCCATCCGTAATCCAACCACGCTCCAGTGGCTCGATGGCGCACCGCTCCAGGACCAGGCCACCCGCCTTGTCACGCCCTAACTCCACCAGCTTGACGCTGGAGGAGCTGATGTCGATGCCCAGCAGTGGCGCGGACTGGCGACTGAACAGAGATCCCGCAGAGATCAAGATGGCCCCCTAAAAATTGTCAATCAGACACAACATAACTTAACATTTCACATGAATGCTATCAGTAAGATACTTCTCCAGCAAAGAGTTTTCCGGCCGTTGCACATTTGAACCGTTGTCAAAAGCAGACGTTTGACGCCACACTACAACCCCTCGGGGCCCATCAGCACGCCCAGTGCACACCCATTCGGGGACTGCTTTTTGTCATCCCCCGAAAAATGCCACAGCGCATTTTTATAATGGCCTGTCATTTCAATCCGGAGCGATATGCCGCCCCCCGCCACGATAAAATCCGCAAACACTGCGACTCCTTCAACATCCTCAAAGCGACCGGTATGGCTCCGATGGATGATCCGCTTGACGCTCTGGATGCTGGGCCTGGCAGCCGCTGGCGCACTGTCCCTTGCCTTTGTGATTGCCGTGGCGCTGGCCATGGCCTACCCCAATCTACCCGACATCTCCGACCTGGCAGACTACCGGCCGAAGCTCCCTTTGAGAGTCTACTCCGCAGAAGGCGCCTTGCTGGGTGAGTTTGGTGAAGAGCGGCGCAACCTGACGCCCATCGGCGAAATCCCCAAGGTGATGAAGGACGCCGTTCTTGCCATTGAAGACACGCGCTTCTTTCAGCATGGCGGCGTAGATTACAAAGGCATGCTGCGCGCAGGCTTGGCCAATCTGGGAAAGATGAAAAGCCAGGGCGCATCCACCATCACCATGCAGGTGGCGCGCAACGTGTATCTTTCTTCGGAAAAAACATTTACTCGAAAAATTTACGAAATATTACTAACTTTTAAATTAGAGCATTTCCTGACCAAGGATCAGATTCTTGAGATTTATATGAATCAGATTTTTCTGGGAAATCGGGCCTACGGCTTTGCGGCTGCATCAGAAACCTATTTTGGCAAGCCACTCAAAGCTGTAACAATTGCAGAAGCAGCCATGCTGGCCGGGTTGCCCAAAGCCCCATCAGCCTACAACCCCATCAGTAATCCGAAGCGGGCCCGGGCACGACAGCTCCACATCATCGACCGCATGGAGGAAAACCGCTTCATCACCCCTGAAGAGGCATCCGCCGCGCGCACCGAGCACGTCAAGATCCGCACGGGCTCGGACAGCACCCGTGTCCATGCCGAGTTTGTGGCTGAAATGGCGCGCCAGCTGATTTTTGCGCAGTATGGTAATGAGGCCTACACGCGCGGCCTCAACGTCTATACCACCCTGAACGCGGGTGAACAGGAGGTCGCCTATCGTGCCTTGCGCCAAGGCATCATGAACTACGAGCGCCGACAGCACTACCGCGGCCCCGAAAAATTCGTCACGCTTCCCAGCACCCCGCAGGAGCTGGAAGAAACCATTGACGATATTCTGGCCGACCATCCAGACAACGGCGACGTCCTGTCGGCCATGGTGCTGGAAGCTGGAGCACGCAAAATTGTTGCCATGCGCCCCAACGGCGACACCATCGAAATCACAGGGGAGGGCCTCAAACCCGTGCAATCCGGGTTGAGCGACAAAGCACCACCCAACATCAAGATACGCCGTGGCGCTGTCATTCGGGTGGTCAAAACTCCCAAGGACACCTGGGAAGCCACACAATTACCCGAAGTCGAAGGCGCTTTTGTCGCCATCGATCCCCGCACAGGCGCACTCAAGGCGTTGGTGGGCGGCTTTGATTTTGACAAAAACAAATTCAACCATGTCACCCAGGCATGGCGCCAACCTGGCTCGAGCTTCAAGCCTTTTATCTATTCGGCTGCGCTGGAAAAAGGCTTTACGCCGGCCACCGTCATCAACGACGGCCCTCTCTTTTTCGATGCCGGGGTCACTGGCGGAAAACCTTGGGAGCCCAAGAACTATGACGGCAAGTTTGAAGGTCCCATGACCATGCGGTCTGCGCTGGCCCGGTCGAAAAACATGGTCTCGATCCGCGTGCTCCAGGCCGTGGGGGCCCGCAATGCCCAAGAATGGATCACAAAATTTGGCTTTGATGCCGAAAAGCATCCCGCCTATCTCACGATGGCACTGGGAGCGGGCTCGGTCACCCCGATGCAGCTTGTCGTGGGTTACTCGGTTTTTGCCAATGGCGGATATCGCGTCAATCCCTGGCTGATCTCACGCGTCACCGATCACAAAGGCAGGGTTCTCTCGGAGATCGAGCCACCTGCGACGCAAGACCAAGTTCGCGCGATTGAACCGCGCAATGCTTTCATCATGGACAGCCTGCTACAGGAAGTGGCCCGCTCCGGTACTGCGGCCCGCGCACAGGCCACGCTCAAGCGGCCCGATTTGTATGGCAAAACCGGCACGACCAACGATTCCTGGGATGCCTGGTTTGCAGGGTTCCAGCCCACGATCGCCGCCGTCACCTGGATTGGTTACGACACACCCCGCAACCTGGGCAGCCGTGAAACCGGCGGCGGACTCAGTCTACCGGTATGGATCAGCTTCATGGAAAAAGCGCTCAAGGGCGTTCCTGTGATGGAGCCCACAGTGCCAGCTGGCGTCGTTAACGTCGGTGGGGAGTGGTTTTATGAGGAATATGCGCGCAACGCGGGCGTGTCCAGCCTAGGAATGGAAAGCGCCAGCGCGGCACCGCGACCCGAGGGCCCTGCTCCGGAGGAGCGCAGTCGCATCCTCGACCTGTTTCGCAATTGAATCCAATATCAGGAGAGCGTAGTGCGCCTGAATGCGCCTGGCGCACTACCCTCTGAAGTCCAGTTGCAACCCTGATTGCGCCGCAGCATCGCTGCGCAGCTGGGCAAAGAACTCATTGCCTCCCTTGGTATCCCGCCATGCGCTGCCGTCAAAACGGTAGTGGTAGCCCCCGGACTGCGCGGCCATCCAGACTTCGTGCAAAGGCTTTTGCAGATTGATGATGATTTGGCTGCGGTTGCTGAACGTCAGAGTAATCATGCCGCCAGAGCGCTGGTTGTCGATATCGGCGTCCGTCTCATCGTTGATCCGGTCGCAGCATTGCTCTACCGCCTGCAATAAAAGCTCGGCACAGTCCATGAATTCAAGGTCGGTCATTACAATTTCAATATGTTGAGAGCGATACAAATTCTAGTCAGTGCCTTAATCCTTGCTGCCAGCGTGGCAAGCCTGAGTGCCTGTGGCCAGCGTGGTCCGCTGTTTCTGCCGACCGACGCAGCAGCACGCCAGCGCGCCACCCTGCCGCAAACACTGGCACCCAGCTCTGCCGTCCCCGCTGCACCACACCCTTCCACCCCTGCTTCGACTGCCACACCATGACTTCCAAGGCCCTGCCCGGCGCTCCCCATATTGCCTACCGTGACAACGCACTGTGCGTCGAGGGGCTGCGCGCCAGCGAGCTTGCTGCGCAGTACGGCACACCGCTGTTCATCTATTCAACCGCTTCGATGCGTGATGCACTATCGGCCTACCAGCGCGGCTTTGCCGGACGCAAGCTGCATATTTGCTATGCGATGAAGGCCAACTCTTCATTGGCGCTGCTGCAGTTTTTTGCCCGCCAGGGCTGCGGATTCGACATCGTCTCGGGCGGTGAACTGGAACGGGTCATCGCTGCAGGCGGAGACCCCGGCAAGGTGATTTTCTCTGGCGTGGGCAAAACGCGGCACGAGATGCGGCAGGCCCTGCAGGCCGGTATTCTGTGCTTCAACGTGGAGAGCGAAGCCGAGCTGGAAGTGCTGAGCGAAGTGGCCGTGGCGGCGGGCACGACGGCACCGGTCAGCATCCGCGTGAATCCGAATGTCGATCCCAAAACGCACCCCTATATTTCCACCGGCCTCAAGGGCAACAAATTTGGCGTGGCCCATGAACGCACCCTCGCTACGTACCAGCGCGCGGCGGCCCTGCCGGGCCTGCGCGTGGTGGGCATTGATTTCCATATCGGCTCGCAGATCACAGAAGTCACACCTTACCTCGATGCCACCGAGCGCATGCTCGATCTGGTGGAGCAGATCGAGGCGGCAGGCATTCCCATCCACCACATTGATTTTGGCGGCGGACTGGGGATCAACTACAACGGCGACACACCTCCTGCTGCCGATGCGCTGTGGCAGCAGTTGTTCTCCCGAATCGACGCGCGCGGCTTTGGTGACCGCCAGTTCATGATCGAACCCGGTCGCTCGCTGGTCGGCAATGCCGGTATATGCGTCACCGAAGTGCTGTACCTCAAACCTGGCGAAGAAAAGAACTTCTGCATCGTTGATGCCGCCATGAACGATCTGCCCCGCCCGGCCATGTACCAGGCTTTCCACGCCATCGTACCGGTACAAGCTTCCAGCGATGCCGAGCAGATCTACGACGTAGTGGGGCCGGTCTGCGAGAGCGGCGACTGGATCGGCCGCGACCGCAGCCTGGCCGTGCAGGCGGGTGACCGGCTGGCTGTGCTGTCGGCAGGGGCGTACTGCATGTCCATGTCCAGCAACTACAACACCCGGGGGCGTGCGGCCGAGGTGCTGGTGGACGGCGACCAGGCCCAGCTGATCCGGCAGCGTGAGACCGCGGCCGACACCTTCCGCAATGAAATACTACTAAAATAAGGCTCTAATGCTTTACCATCAAGCGTTAACAGCTATATTTTAAATAGCATCAATCCGCTGCAACGGCTCCGCCAGTGCGCGTGGATTTTTCGCGCTGGCATACGCGGCGCCAGAGCCGCCAGCCCAGCAGAGCAGCCAGAATGGCGCCGTACAACCAGACCTCGGCAAAGTTGTTCTTGCCGGCCCGCATCCAGTAGAAATGCAGAATCGCCAGCCCCGCCACGGCGTACACCGCGCGGTGCAGCGCCCGCCAACGGGCGCCGCCGAGCCATCGGATAGCACGGTTGAACGAGGTTGCCGCTAACAGCGTCAACAACACCCCCGCCAACATGCCGACGAGGATGAAGGGACGCTTGATGACATCGCGCACAATCTCGGCACCGTCCAGACCCATGTCAAACCAGGCATACGCCAACAGGTGCATTGCCGCGTAAAAAAAGACAAATAGACCCAGCATGCGGCGAAAACGCGCCAGCGCAGGCGTTGCGGTCATCACCCGCAAAGGCGTTACCGCCAGCACCAGGCACAGCATGCGTAACGTCCAATCGCCCAGCGCGCGAATCAAGGCCTCGGCCGGGTTGGCACCCAGCGCGTCCGTGGCGGCGGCAAAGACCAGCCAGGCCAGGGGCAGCAGCGCCAGCCCAAAGGCCAGGGGTTTGGCAGCGGGGTGCATCAACAATTTTTTCATGGAAATAGCGGCACGCAGCAGCACCGTCTGCTCAGAACGGTAGGTCGTCAATAGAACTTTTTGAGGTCCATGCCGGCATACAGCTGCCCCACTTGTGCCTCGTATCCATTGAACATCAGAGTCTTGCGCTTGCGGGCGAAAAGACCATCTTCGCCAATACGGCGCTCAGTGGCTTGGCTCCAGCGCGGGTGGTCCACCTGGGGATTCACGTTGGAATAAAACCCATACTCCTGGATGGCGGCCTTGTTCCAGGCAGTGGGAGGCTCTTTGTCGGTGAAGCGAATCTTGACAATGCTCTTGGCGCTCTTGAAGCCATATTTCCACGGCACCACAATGCGCACCGGCGCACCATTTTGTTTCGGTAGCACCTCGCCGTACATGCCAAAAGTCAGCAGGGTCAACGGGTGCATGGCTTCGTCCAGCCGCAGGCCCTCGGTATAAGGCCAGTCCAGCACGCGCGAACCCACACCGGGCATGGTGGCCTTGTCGGCCAGCGTCAGAAACTCCACATATTTGGCACTTCCCAGGGGCTCGACACGCCGAATCAGGTCGGCCAGCGAATAACCTACCCAAGGAATCACCATTGACCAACCTTCCACGCAGCGCATGCGGTAGATGCGCTCTTCCATGGCACTGAGCTTGAGCAAGTCTTCGAGACCGTAGCGACCGGGTTTCTTCACCAGCCCTTCGATCTCTATCGTCCAGGGCGTCGTTTTCAGCGTATGGGCGTTGCGGGCCGGGTCGGCCTTGTCGGTCCCGAACTCGTAGAAATTGTTGTAGCTGCTAGCGTCCTGGTAGCTGGTGGGTTTTTCCATCGTGACTGCACCCGCCACGGCCGATTTGATGCCGGGCAATGCGGTCAACTTGCCTGGTGCCTGCACCTGGGCCAGTGCCTCGCGACCCGCCCAGGCGGCCAACGTGGCACCTACCAGGCCCGCAGCACATTGGCGCAGCAGCTGGCGGCGCTCTTCGTACACCCCACGGGGGGTAATTTCAGAAGCGACGGGGTGCTGGAACCCCGTATCGCGGGAAAAATGGGCCATCGAATTGCTCCAGTGGGGGTTTTTGGTTGCTGTGACAGATAGAGCGAAATGAAAACCAATTCGTTCCATTCATTATTCAGATTACAACGCTCACCAAAAACCCGCCGACCGGGCCCCGCTTACCCATCTACTACAGTGTGCCGTAGCTGTGCAGACCGCTCAGGAACATGTTGACCCCGAGGAAGGCAAAGGTGGTGACCACCAGCCCGACCAGC
>JAANMW010000833.1_pt1 | contig 36007 bp, 25 predicted proteins | sample 7279671 | NCBI WGS metagenome assembly JAANMW01 (sample SAMN14094541, study PRJNA606508) | bioreactor metagenome | isolation source: A lab-scale SPAN reactor treating ammonium-rich wastewater day 247 | place: Ireland: Galway | collected 2017-09-19 | reverse complement strand
CATCATCCACCGCGCCGTCACCCGCGGCCTCGACCCCAACGTCCGCCTCAAGCCCTCCGGCGTGGAGTGGCTGGGGGATGTGCCGGAGCATTGGGAGGTGTCGCGCGTCAAGAGCGAGTTCATCTGCCTTAATCGACGCCGCGTTCCGTTGAGCGCGACTGAACGGGGGGCCATGACGCTTCGACGGTACGACTATTACGGGGCATCGGGTGTCATCGATAAGGTGGACGAGTACTTGTTCGACGACGACCTCCTCCTCGTCGCGGAGGACGGTGCGAATCTGGTTCTTCGGAATCTACCGCTAGCGATCATCGCACGTGGGAAGTTCTGGGTGAACAATCACGCTCACATACTCAAGCCAAGGCGCGGCAATATCGAGTACCTCGCGGCGCTGATGGAGACGATGAATTACCTGCCGTGGATCTCAGGAGCTGCGCAGCCAAAGCTCACGCAAGATCGGCTTATGGCAATTGCTATCCCGGTAGCTCCGCCTAATGAACAAGATAAGATTGTCGTCTACTATGTTGAAAACACGGCCTCGTTGCGACATGCCATTGAGCGCGCGCGCCGCGAGATCGGCCTCCTCCGCGAGTACCGCACCCGCCTGCTCGCGGATGTCGTAACCGGAAAGCTCGACGTGCGCGAGGCGGCGGCGCGGCTCCCGGACGAGGTCGAGGAGCCCGAGCCGCTCGACGAGATCGAGGCCGAGGGCGAGACCGACGAGGCGGGCGCCGACGACGCCGACAACATGCCGGAGGAGGCCGAGGCGTGACCACTGACACCTCCGAACGTGGCCTCGAACGCCTGATCTGCACGGCGCTGACCGGCGCGGCCTGCGATCCGGGAACAGTCCAAGCCGACGCCGTCCACGAGCGCCCGGCTGCCTACGGCGCGGGCTGGATCTGCGGCGCGCCCGAGGACTACGAGCGCGAGTACTGCGTGGATCTCGCCCAGCTCTCGGCCTTCCTGCGCGACACGCAGCCGGAGGTGTGCGAGGCGCTGGACCTCGGCCAGGACGGGCCGACGCGGCGCAAGTTCCTGGCGCGGCTCCAGGGCGAGATTACCAAGCGCGGCACCATCGACGTGCTGCGCCACGGGCTCAAGCACGGGCCGCACCATCTCGACCTCTTCTACGGGACGCCCTCGCCGGGCAACGCCAGGGCCGCCGAGCGCTACGCCCAGAACCGCTTCAGCGTCACGCGACAACTCAGGTACAGCCGCGACGAGACGCAGCGGGCGCTCGACCTGGGCCTGTTCATCAACGGCCTGCCGGTCGCCACCTTCGAGCTGAAGAACAGCCTGACCAAGCAGACGGTCGCCGACGCGGTAGAGCAATACCAGCGCGACCGCGACCCGCGCGAGAAGCTCTTCGAGTTCGGCCGCTGCGTGGTGCACTTCGCCGTCGACGACCACGAGGTGCGTTTCTGCACGCACCTCACCGGCAAGGGCTCGTGGTTCCTGCCCTTCAACCAGGGCTGGAACCTCGGCGCGGGCAACCCGCCGAACCCGGACGGCCTCAAGACCGCCTACCTCTGGACGCGCGTCCTCACTCGCGATGGTCTGACCGACATCCTCGAGAACTACGCCCAGGTCGTCGAGACCAAGGATGAGAAGACCGGGAAGAAGAAGGCGGTGCAGATCTGGCCGCGCTTCCATCAGCTCGAGGTGGTGCGCCGGCTGCTTGCCGACGCGCAGGCGAGCGGCGCGGGCAAGCGCTACCTGATCCAGCACTCGGCCGGCAGCGGCAAGTCAAACTCCATCGCCTGGCTCGCGCACCAGTTGATCGGGCTGGCGAAGGACGAGGCGCCGGTCTTCGACTCGATCATCGTCGTCACCGACCGCAGAATCCTCGACCAGCAGATCCGCGACACGATCAAGCAGTTCGCGCAGGTGAGTGCGACGGTCGGCCACGCCGAGCGCTCGGGCGACCTGCGCAAGTACATCGCGGCGGGAAAGAAGATCATCATCTCCACGGTGCAGAAGTTCCCGTTCATCCTCGACGAGATCGGCGGCGAGCATCGTGGGAATCGCTTCGCAATCATCATCGACGAGGCGCACTCCAGCCAGGGGGGCAAGACGTCCGCGGCCGTCAGCATGGCCCTCTCCGAGACCGGCGCGGCGGAAGACGAAGACACCTTCGAGGACAAGATCAACCGGATCATGGAGTCGCGGAAGCTGCTGCCCAATGCGAGCTACTTCGCCTTTACGGCCACGCCGAAGAACAAGACCCTGGAGACCTTCGGCGAGCCGGAGCCGCTCCCGGATGGCGCAACGCGGCACCACCCCTTCCACAGCTACACCATGAAGCAGGCGATCCAGGAAGGGTTCATCTTGGACGTCCTGCGGAACTACACGCCGGTGAACAGCTACTACCGACTGGTCAAGACGGTCGCCGGCGACCCGGAGTTTGACACCAAGCGCGCGCGGAAGAAGCTGCGCCGGTATGTCGAGAGCCATGACCACGCCATCCGTCTCAAGGCTGAGATCATGGTCGATCACTTCCATGAGCAGGTCCTGGCTCTCAACAAGATCGGCGGACACGCGCGGGCGATGGTGGTGACCAGCGGGATCGAGCGCGCGATCCAGTACTACCACGCCATGCGCGACTATCTGGTCGAGCGGAAGAGCCCGCACCAAGCCATCGTGGCCTTCTCGGGCGAGCACGAGTATGGCGGGGCGAAGGTCACGGAGGCGTCCCTCAATGGGTTCCCGTCGAGCCTGATCGCCGACCGGATCGGACAAGATCCCTACCGGTTCCTGATCTGCGCCGACAAGTTTCAGACGGGCTACGACGAGACGCTGTTACACACCATGTACGTCGACAAGATCCTGTCGGGGATCAAGGCGGTGCAGACGCTGTCGCGGCTGAACCGAGCGCGCCCGCTGAAGCATGACGTGTTCGTGCTCGACTTCATGAACGAGTCCGACACCATCGAGGCGGCTTTCGCCGACTACTACCGGACGACCATCCTGGCCGACGAGACGGACCCGGACAAGCTGCACGATCTGAAAGGGGCGTTGGACAGCTTCCAAGTCTACAGGCAGGCGGAGGTCGACGCCCTGGTGGAGAGCTACCTGGACGGCGCCGATCGGGACCAGCTCGATCCCATCCTCGATGGTGGCGTAGCAGTCTACAAGGAGCAACTGGACGAGGACGGGCAGGTCGACTTCAAGGGCAAGGCCAAGGCTTTCTGCCGCACCTACAGCTTCCTCGCGCAGATTCTGCCGTACACCAACGCGGAGTGGGAGAAGCTGTCGATTTTCCTCAACTTCCTGATCCCCAAGTTGCCGGCTCCGGTGGAGGAGGATCTGGCCAAGGGCCTCCTCGAATCCATCGACATGGACAGCTACCGGGTCGAGAAACGGGCCGCGATGAGGGTGCAGCTTCCCGACGAGGACGCCGAAATCGGCCCGGTGCCGGCCAGCGGCGGCGGGCGCAAGCCAGAGCCTGAGTTGGACCGGCTTTCCAACATCATCAAGACCTTCAACGACCAGTTCGGCAGTATCGCATGGACCCATCAAGACCGGGTCCGCAAGCTGATCACCGAAGAGATACCAGGGCTCGTGGCCGCGGATACGGCCTACGGGCACGCGCGCCTGAACTCGGACAAGCAGAACGCCCGAATCGAGCACGACAAGGCGTTGGCCCGGGTGATGACGGGCTTCGTCCAGGACGACACCGAGCTGTTCAAGCAGTTCACGGACAACGAATCATTCCACCGTTGGCTTTCTGACGTTGTCTTCAACTTGACCTACGAGCAACCACCCGGTGGTGAGGCGCCGGCGGGTCCGGCCTGAGTCCGAGCCCCGCGGACACACCATTCCGGCGCCGCCGGTCACCGGCTTGCGGCACGGGTGGGGTGCACCTGACAGCCGACCGTTCGGCTGGGGGCGGTAGTCTCCCTGCAATCGGCCGAAGCCGTCAGCGATCCTTGAAATTCATGGATCGAGATGCCGTATCTGCAAGGATGGGACCGCGTCAGGACTGCCCATTGCCCGAGCGCCGGTTCGTGGTTTGACGGGGCGAGGAGGAGTGGCTGCCGGAGCGAAGTGGTTGGCCACGGCATGGGTCGTATGGGGCGTAGAGGACCTATGCCGCGGGGGCGACGGCGATGAGAGACGGCTTCGTCCCGGAGCACGGCGGCTACCAGGAGCTGCTGTCGTACCGCAAGGCGGTCATTGTGTACGATGGCACGGTGGCGTTTTGCCGGAGATTCCTCCAGCCGCGCGATCGCACCGTCGACCAGATGGTTCAGGCCGCGCGGTCCGGCAAACAGAACATCGTCGAGGGCAGCGTGGTCTCCGGCACGTCGAAGGAGTCTGAGATCAAGCTGGTCAACGTGGCCCGGGCCAGCCTGGAGGAGCTCTTGGAGGACTACCGGGACTTCCTGAGAGTGCGGAACCTGAAGCTGTGGGACAAGGACTCCAAGCCGGCGCGATTCGTGAGGAAGCTGGGCGGCGACCCCGATACGTCCTATGAGGCGTATCGGACCTATATCGAGACGCGCTCCCCCGAAATCGTCGCCAACATCCTCATCTGCCTGATTCACCAAACCAACTACCTGCTTGATCGACAGATCCGCGCTCTTGAGCGGGCGTTCCTGGCCGAAGGCGGGCTCCGTGAGCGCATGACCCGAGCCCGCGTCACCTCCCGGCGGCTCCCGCCCGAGGACGGCCGGGCATGAGGCTGCCCGACGGTGGCGATTTCGATGCAAGATGCATTGGATCCGGAGTCACCGCGCACCGATGAGACACGAGGCGCCGTCCACCACGGCCGGCAGGGGATTGACTTGGCGCGTGCTGCTCTGGTTCGCGCTGTTGATGACCACCATCGTGGTCTGGACCGAGTACTCGGTCCTGGTGGTCAACAGCACCAGCTTCGATTCGTTGGCGCCGTGCATCTCGACGGTGTTCGCGCTGGCGGTCTTCGCCGGGGCGATCAACCCGCTGCTGCAACGGCTGGCGCCGACGCTGGCCCTCTCGGGCCGCGAGCAGATCGTGCTCTACATCATGCTCTCGGTCGGCTCGCCGATCGCCGGGTTGGGGCTGGTCCACTTCATCTTCAGCACCGTCATGGCGCCGGGCTACCACGCCCGGCCCGAGAACCATTGGGACCTGTTCCTGTCCGCCTATCCGAAGTGGTTCGGGATCCTCGATCCCGTCCAATCGCGGCACTTCTGGGAGGGCAGCGCCGACGGTGTGCCATGGCGGTATTGGACCCGGCCGCTGCTCATGTGGAGCGGCTTCGTGCTGGCCCTCAACGGCGGGATGATGGCCCTCATGGTGCTCATCCACCAGCAGTGGGTCCGCAACGAACGGCTGACCTTCCCGCTGGTCTACCTGCCCCTCGAGCTGACCGCGGTCGAACAGGGGCACAGCTACAGCCCGATGTGGCGCAACCCGACCTTCTGGGTCGGGTTCACCATCGCCATCGTGCCGCACATCTTCAACGGCCTGCACACCTACTACCCGGCGGTGCCCAGCATCCCGTTCAAGAGCGCCTTGAACCTGACCCGCGGGATGACCAACCCGTGGCGGCAGCTCGGGGTGATGCCGATCAACTTCTACCCCGGCCTGATCGGCTTCGCCGCGCTGCTGCCGCTGGACGTGTCGTTCTCGGTCTGGTTCTTCTTCGTGCTGGAACGGTTCCTCAACCTGTTCGGCTACGTCTCCGGCCTGACCGCCGCCACCAGCGGCGGGGCGACCGCGTTCCCCTTCTCGCCCGAACAGTCGGTGGGCGCCTGGCTGGCGCTGGTGCTGGCCGCGTTGTGGATGGCCAAGCCGCACTTCAAATCGGTCCTGCTGGGCCAGGGCGGCGCGCCGGCCTCGGACGACGATCGCCGCCTGCACCGCGGCGCGCTGGCCGCGTTCGTTGGGTGTTTGCTGTTCCTCCTGGCCTGGAGCCGGCTGGCCGGGCTCGACCCGCGGGTCGCGCTGCCGTTCTTCCTGCTCACCTTCGCGCTGATGTTCGCCCTGGCCCGGATTCGCGGCGAGGCCGGTGTCGGCTGCGTCTCAGGCCCGATGATGCCGCAGGACCTGATGATGCTGACCACCGGCAGCCGGGCCTACGCGCTGCGCGACCTGACGGTCATGGCCACCTACCGCTGGTTCACCATCGAGTTCCGCGGCGCGCCGACCATCATGGCCTACCACCTGGAAAACCTGAAGATGGGCGACAGCATCGGGCTGAACCCGCGGACGGTGGTGGCGGCCGGGCTGATCGCCACGGTCTTCACCATGGCGGTGGCCACCTACTTCACGCTCCACGTGGTCTACCTGCACGGCGGCATCGCGCTCAACACCTGGCGCTTCCGCGATGTCCCGACCGAGGGGTACAACATCCTGGTGAGCTGGCTGCAGATGCCGCGCGAGCGCGACTGGCTGCGGATCCAGGCGGTCCTCTTCGGCGCGGGGATGCTGCTCGCGTTGACGGTGCTGCGGATGAAGGTGCTGGCCTGGCCGTTCCACCCCATCGGCTACGCGGTGGGGTTCACCAAGCGGACCATCCCGTGGATCTGGTGGGCCTTCCTGATGGGCTGGCTGCTCAAGGCGGTGACTCTCAAGACCGGCGGACACCGGCTGCACCAGAAGCTGCCGGCGCTGTGTCTGGGCCTGATCCTGGGCGACTTCTTCCTCGGCGGTGTGTTCGGCGTGGTCGGCGCGCTGGTGCCGCAGATCGGCTACCAGGCGTTCCCGTAGGCGCTACACCCGCCCCACGGCCAGGGCGGCCAGGGCGTAGGACGGGTCGAGCCCGCCGGCGACCAGCTTGGGCAGCCAGCGCTCCCAGACGGCCACCAGCCGGCGCCGGACGGACTCCAGCCGGGTCGGGTCGAACCCCGCGACGAACACCGGCAGCAGCTCGGCCGGATCGCCGCCCAGGCGGGTGAAGGCGTCCAGGCAGCGGTCGGCGTAATGGGCGCAGCCCAGCCAGTCGCGCCGGGCCGCGGCCACCAGCATCCGGCCACCGACGGCGTCGCAGCCGGCGTTGAGCAGGCTCTGCGGCGCCACTGGAGGGAGGGCGTCCGGCGTCACCGGCGCCGCCGGTCCGAGCTCATCGAGCGCTTCGAGACCCAGCCGGCGCAGGCGCGCGGCCGGCGGGCCGGGCTCGGCCAGCGTGGTCAGCGCCTGCCCCAGCGCGCGCCGGAGGCCCTCGCCGCCGTCGGCCAGCTCGGCCACGCGCTTCGGTCCGGGCCAGTAGCACCCGGCTGCGGCGCAGGCGGCCTGCAGCCTCGCGACGACCGCCCCCCACAGCCGGCCGGCGGCGGCCAGGTCGTCCGCCTCGGCCGCGGCGGCCAGATGCCCGGCGGCACGGCGGCGAACCGCCTCGGCCCGGACGGGCGGGTAGGGCCGGAGCGTCGCGCGCCAGGCCGGCACCACACCGCAGGGGTCGAGCAGCACCTCGGCCTGCAGCGGCTCGTGGGCGTAGGCGATCTCGTGGTCCGGGTCGAGTGAGGTGGCCGCCACCACCGCCCGCAGGCCGGCCTCCAGGTCCGCCGCGGCGCGCCAGGTCACGGTCACGTCCCGGCCGCCGATCCGGCAGGTGTCGGCCCACCCGCCGGTCGACACCGCCTGGTTCAGCCAGGCTACCGACCCGGCGTCACGGAGCGTCGCCAGCCAGGCCTGCCGCTCCGCCGGCGCGGGGACCTGGCGTGCGATGAAGAACAGATCCAGGTCGCTGTAGCGGTCGGCCCGGCCGGCAGCCACCGAGCCGCCCAGCAGCACCACCGGGGGTTGCGGCGAGGTGCTCCAGGAGGCGGCCAGCCGGCCGGCCAGCCGGCGCAGCTCAATGAGTTGGGGAGTCATCGGGCGCATCGCCCGTCAGGTCTTTGCCCGGACGATGACGGAGAGCTGCTTCTCGTACGGGCCGACCAGCACCCGCAGGCTGCCCTGCCCCGGCTGAGTAGCCGAGAAGCGGCCCTTGTTGTTGACCACGCCGATGTCGCCGCGGAGGAGGTAGGTGGGGACGATGCTGGGCGGCGCGCCGCCCAGCAGCCGGACCTCGATCTGGGCGCTGGCGCCAGCGACCAGATCGAGCGTTTCGGGGGTAACCTCGATCCCGGTCAGCCCGGTGGTGCTCAGCCCCGCCGGCGGCACCGCCGCGACCATCGACCAGAGGTCGTCGCCGGCCACGTCGATCAGGTAGCTGAGGACCGCCAGCCCGCTGTCGGCCGGCGGCGAGATGATCACCCGCACCCGGCCGGTGGGCACGTCCGAGACGTCGAACTCACCGTTGATGTTGGTCACGGTCTTGACCGTGCCGGGGACCTCGCTGCTGGTCACCGGCACGACGGCCCCGCCGCCGGTTCCGCCGGTCCCGAAATCGGGTGGTGGCGGCGGCGTCGAGCCGTTGCCGGTCGTGGCGCGCGCGGCGGAATCGGGCTGGAAGCGGATCACCGCCCCGGTGACGCGGGTGTCGGAGGAATCGGCGCGGATCACGATCCCGCGGGCGCGGGGGACGATCTCACCGGGCGGGATGCTGCCGCCGGTCAGGCCGGTGCCGCACCCGGGCAGCCACAGGGCCAGGGCCAGGAGCGCCAGTCCGCAGTGTCGCAGCAGCGGCCGCACCCATTACTCCTCGGGTCGTTGCTCCCCGTCCACTGTGAGAGGAGGCCAGGCCGCAGCCTCGAGCACCGCCCGCGCCGTGTCCGGGTCGCCCCGGTCCCGCAGGAGGGTAATCAACCCGCGCACGGCCGTCAAGCGCGTGACGTCCTCGAGCAGCCCGGCCTCGACGCCCGCGCCGGTCAGCGCGTCGCGTTGGGCGAACAGCCGCTCGACCGCCGCGCGCAGCCGGTCGACCACGCCCGGTGCCTCGGGCGTCAGGGCCACCGCCGCGGCGTCGACCTCGATCCTCAACTCCCACGCTCCGGTTTCGTCGGCCAGCCGTCCGGCCAGCCGCAGATGCTCGGCGGCCTCGCCGGCCGCGCTGAGATAAGCCAGCTCCAGCGCCGCCAGGCCCTGGACCCGGCGCGCCCCGACCGCTTCGGCCAGGGCCAGCGCCCGTCGCGCTTCGGGCGCGGCGCCGGCCTCGCCCAGCCGCCGCCGGAGCCGCGCCGCGCGACAGCGCAGCAGCGCCTCGAGCTTCAGCCAGCCCTGTCCGGCCGCGGCGGCGAGGCCCTGCTGCGCGTGGTAGAGCGCCTCGTGATCGTCGCCGAAGCGGCCGTAGGCCTCGACCAGCGCGGCGTGCGCCAGGATCTCGCCGCGCGCCGAGCCCAGCGAGAGGGCCGCGGCCAGGGCGTCCTTGCCCTCGGCCCGGGCGCGCTCCGGCAGGCCCAGCACCGCCCACAGCTCGGCCCGGCAGGCGCTCGCCGTCGCCGTCCGCTCGCGGTCACCGGTTAAACGTGCCAGCCGCACCGCGTCATCAAACGCGCCAGCAGCCGCGACCCAATCGCCGAGATGGCGCTGGGCGTAGCCGAGATTGAGCCTGGCCTCGATGTGCTGCGCCACGCAAGCCAGCTCCTCGGCCAGCGGCTCGCAGCGCCGGGCGACCTCCAGGGCGGCGGCAAAATCGTCGTTGAGCAGATAGACGTTGACCGTCGCGCCGGCGACGTACAGCTCGGCGTACCGCCGTGCCGGCGAGTCCGGCTGGTCGGCCAGCAATCGGTCCGCCTCGGCCAGCTCGGCCAAAGCGTCCTCGCCGCGGCCCAGCGCCTCGAACACGTCGGCCCGGCCCAGCCGCCCGCGCCACTGGCTGGCCAACTCACCGCCGGCGAGCACCGCGTCGAACTCGGCCAGGGCGCGGTCGCGCTCGCCGAGTCCGGCCAGCGCGCCGCCCAGGGTCTGGCGCGCGGCCCGCTCGCGGTCGGGCAGGTCCAGGTCGCGGAACAGGTCGATGGCCCGAGTCAGCGCGGCGCGGGCGGCTTCGAACTCGCCCAACGCGTAACAGGCGTTGCCGAGCCGGAACTCGGCCTCGGCCAGGCGGCTGGGGTCGTCCAGATCGCGGGCGCGCTCGGCCAGCCGCTCGCAGGTCCGGCGCAAGGCGGCGAATTCGGGCGGCGCGGCCTGCGCGTCGGCCAGGGCCTCGAGATGGTCGACCAACTCCCGGGCGCGGCCGCGCTCGTGGGCCAGCTTGTCGGCCTCCAGCTCGCGCCGGAGCCGGTCCAGCTCGACGTCGCGCTCGGCCGCCGGGAGGGTCTCGTCGTCGTCGGTGTAGAACCAGGCCAGCGAGCGGCCGCACAGGCTGGCGATGTGCTGCAGGCGATCGGGCTGGGCCAGCACCTGACCGCCCAGGTACTGGTAGAGCAGGGCCCGCGAGCAGCCGAGTTGGCGCGCCAGCTCGGCCAAGGACAGGCCGGCTGCCTCCGCCGCTGCCTGGATCCGCCGCCCTTGGGCCGCGCGGCCCTGGCGGCTGCTCAGATCCACCTCGACCTCCACCGGAGCGGAACCACCGTTCCGTCCTGCCGGACTCGCCCAACCCTGCCGTGCAAGAGGCAATCGGCCCCGAAGCGACGCCTTGCCGAAGTCTGACCGGCGCTCCCCTGCCGGTCTGCTTCAGACGTCATTTCGGGGCCGGCCGGTGCGTCCCGTGAGACGCCGGAGCCGAGCCGCCGCGAACCTGTACCGCTGGCCGCCACTGCGGATGTTTGCCCGCCGGGCCGGACGGTTCGGCACGCACGCCCATACATGCCTACCGCTCCCCGGCCCGAACCGCATCCGCCTCGCCGCTCGGGCTCCGTTCACCAGACTGTATAGCCTGGCTGACGCGCTGTCAAGCGAGACTGATATTGCGTTTTTGTTGCGAGGGGAAGAGGCGGCGGGAACGGCCAGGGACGAAAGAGACGGAAGGGACGGAAGGGACGGAACGGACGGAACGGACGGAAGGGACGGAACGGACGGCACGGCACGGCATTGCACGGCACGGTACTGCACGGCACGGCGTCGCGCTGGCTGGTGCGCTTCGCTTGTGTCCCTTGTGTCCCTGTCGTCCCTTGGGTCGCTTCCGCCGTCGGGCGCCGGCCGACTGTCAAGTCAAACTGACACCCTTACCGGTGTCCCATGGTCATGGTCAGGTCGCCGTGCTTGACCCCGCGGAGACCGGTCAGCCGGTCGGAGAGGATCCGCACGTCCCCGGCCCGGCCGCGGCAGAGGAGGACTTCCAGGCAATGGTGGTGGTCCAGGTGCACATGCGTGGTGCAGACGATCTCGCACGGGGCGTCGTGCTGGAGGTCCAGCAGGGCGTTGACCAGGTCCCGTTGGTGGTGGTCGTAGACGATGGTCACCGCGCCGAGCACCTGGGCCTGGTCGTCGCCCCAGACGTCGGCGGTCAGCGCCCGGCGGATCAGGTCGCGGAGACCCTCCGACCGGTTCGGGTACCCCTTCCGCGAGAGCAGCGCGTCGAACGCGGTCAGCAGCTCCGCGTCCATCGACACGCCGAACCGTTCCAGCGCCATGGCCCTCTCCGGCACAGCTTACGGCGTCGCAAAGTCGCGGTACGACCAGCTCTGCCAGCGCACCCGGTCGGCAAGGTGCTGGGGCTTGAACCCCGGCCGGCAGTGGCTGGTGGCCGCCTGCGGCGCGCGGAAGAACGGCATCTCGGCCGCCGGCGGCAGCTCGCCGGGCGGCGTGATGGACAGCTTCTCCGGCCACCGGCCGTCGGCGCGCCAGGCGCGCCACATCGCGGCGAACATCATCGTCGCCGCCGCCGGACCCAGCTCGGTCCAGGCTCGCAGCGCGCCGGGGAGACGCCGATGCTCGACCAGGGCGTCGTACAGGTTGCCCGCCAGGGTGAAACAGACCCGCGGCGAGACCTCGACCGGGGCCGCCGGCAGCGGCGGCTCGACGGGGCCGAGCAGCCGCTGCACCGGCACCTCCTGCGGCACCACCCCGCGCCGGCCGATCTGCGCGAAGAGGTGGGTCAGCACGCCCAGTCCGTCGGCCGCCGAGAGGGTGGTCCCGCCGAGAGCCAGGTGCCGCGGTCCGTCGGCCAGCGCGGCGGCCAGCTCGTCGACCTGGGCCAGCGACAGCCAGACCGTGCCCGGCTCGCGGTGCCGCGAGGCGAACTCGCCGAAGGTGGTCACGTTGACGTCGGCCCGGGCCGCCAGCCAGTCGCAGACCCGCCGGGTCCAGGCGAAGTGGGCCTCGATGTCGGCAGCGTTGCGCAGCGTCACCCGGCGGAACTGCCGCCCCCGCTGGTACGGTGCCGGCCGCCGGAAATGGCACAGCTCGTCCCACTCGTAGCAGCCCCACCACTCGGCCATCACCCAGCAGGTGGGATGGCCGACGGGGACGACCGTGCCGTGTTCCGCGGCGACCTGATCGAAGCGCTCCTGGAAGGCCCGGAACTCGGCCTCGGGGTCCATCACCGTCTCGGGCTGAACCGGGTGCAGCGGGTCATGGACGTAGCCGCCCCAGGAGCCCTGCAGCGACATCACGTGGCTGTTGCGGGTGACCACCACCTGGTCCATCAGCCAGCCGGTCAGCTTCCCCGAGCCGAACCCGCCGTTCCACGCCCGGACGCCCAGCCGGCGGAACAGATGCGGCATCATCGCCGCCACGTTGTTCTGGTGCTGGACCCAGGCGGCCGGCCACTGGCCGGTGATCTCGGCCACGTCGTGCAGCCCGTCCAGCTCGACCCGCGTGCCGTACTCGACCGCCGCGTCCCAGTCCAGCTCGTCGCCGTACTCGATGGCCGGGACCGGCAGCTCGTACCAGTAGTTGCCGTGGTAGTCGACCTCGTGCTCGGCCAGCGCCTCGATCACGTCCCGCCGGCCGCGCTCGCGCAGCACGCGAGCCTTCTCCCCGACCACGAAGAAGTTGCCGGGCACGCCGGCGCCGGCCAGGGTCCGGCACAAGCGCAGCAGCGCGTCGTCGGCCTCGGGGTGGATCGGGTCCTCGGTGTCGAACGACAGGAACACGTCGATCATGGGGAGCTCCCGCCGCTGGATGCGCCGGCCGCGGCGCGGCTCCTCCCGGACCCGGCCGGTCTCGGCCGGTTGTGCTAGGATACGCGGGTCATGCGCCACCGTCGCTACAAGCAGGCCTACTTCCTGCTCTTCATGCCGCCGGCGTTGCAGTTGGCGTTCTTCAACCTGTACTTCGAGCGGATCGGCCTCAACCACGGCGAGATTGGCACGGTGGCGGCGGTCAACAGCCTGGTGGGGATCGTCGCGCCGCTGTACTTCGGGCACCTGGCCGACCGGCTGGGGCACAAGCGCCGGCTGCTGATCTGGCTGGCGCTGGCCGCCGCGGTGTGCTACCCGCTGCACTGGTTCACCCGCTCCCTGGCGCTGCTGCTGCCGTTGACGGTGGCTTTGTCGGTCTGCCGCTCGCCGATGATCCCCATCACCGACGCGCTCTGCCTGGACGCGCTGCAAGCCGGCGGCGACGCCCGCGGGGACGGTTACGCTCGGGTCCGGCTGTGGGGCTCGATCGGCTTCATCGTCGCCGCCACCTTCGTGCCCCTGGCGCTGGCCGACGAGTCGGTGGCGGATCCGGTCCGGCGGTTGTGGCCGGTGTTCGCCGGGCTGCTGGCCCTCTGCCTACTCCAGGCGCTGCGGCTGGGGACCATGGCCGACCCGGCGCGCGCGCAGGTGATCCTGGGTGACGAAGGGCCGGCCGGGTCCATCGCCCGGGTGCTGCGCGTCCCGCGGCTGAAGCGGCTGACGCTCCTCCTGTTGGTAAGCTGGGCCTCCAATACCAGCTACTACGTCTTCCTCAGCCTGTACCTCGACCAGATCGGCGTGCCGGATCGCTGGAAGGGCGCCTTCTGGTCGATGGGCGTGCTGGCCGAGGTGCTGTTCATGATGGCCGGCTCGTGGCTGCTGCCGCGGCTCGGGGTGCGGCGGATGCTGCTCTGGGGCCTGGCCGGACGGGCGATCCGGCTGATGGCCTACAGCTACCGCCTCCCGCCCTGGGCGGCCTTCTGCCTGATCCAGCCGCTCCACGCGCTGGCCTTCGCGGCGACCCACCTGGGCACCGTGGCGTTCCTCGCCAGGAGCGTGCCGGAGCGGCACCGGGCGCTCGGGCAGACGCTCTTCTCAGGACTGGTGTTCGGCCTCGGCGGGGTGCTCGGCGGGCTGCTGGCGGGCTGGATCAGCGAGGCGGCCAGCGCCGGGCTGCTGGCGCCGCTGACCTCCCGCACCGGGCTCTACGCCTCGTTCCAGTTCGCCGGCTGGGTCCAGCTCGCGGTCCTGTTGCTGGCCTGGCGCACGCTCCGCGACCCCGAGGAGGTCACGCCCGGAGGCAGGTCGGCCGATCGCGATGGCGAACCATGACCCGGCCGCCAGGCCGGGTCCGGCGGTGGAGGCGCACCATGCAGCGACCAACCGCGGTCACCGTCTTCGGCGTGCTGAACATCCTCTATGCGCTGTTCGCAATGGGCTCGACCGTGCTCGGCCTGGCCAGTCTGAAACTGCTCAAGAACTATGTGCCGGAGGCCGCGCAGCAGGCCGAACTGACCACCGCGAACATCGTTGGCATGGTCATCTCCATGATCATCGCGGTGGGTCTCCTGGTCGACGGCATCGGCCTGATGGCGATGCGGCGATGGGCACGCAAGCTCGCCGTCTGGATCGGCGGGGCATTGATCTGCCAAGGGATCGTCGGCATCGCCATGATGCCGTCCCAGATGCAGGCCGCGAGCCAACGGCAGGGCGCGATGGGCCAGGAGTTCCTGGCCGTCAGCATGGTCGTGGGCGTGTTTGTCACGCTGGTGATGATGACCTACCCCATCTTGATGATGATCTTCCTGACCCGCCGGCCGGTGGTCGAGGCGTTCGCGCCGCCGGCGGAATCGCCGACGATGCTCTGAGCGGGTCCACCCGGAGGTGGCTATGCGGAGGCGTGTTGCCTGGGCCGGTCTGCTGGCCGCGGTCGTGCTTGCCCGGCCGGCGTTGGCCTTGACGCTGGTCGCGGGCGGGCGGAGCGACTACGTCGTCTGCCTGGCCGCCGACGCGCCGCCATCGGTCAAGCTGGCGGCGGCCGAGCTGCAGCGGGTGCTCAAACTGTCGACCGGGGTCGAACTGCCCATCGCCGACTCGCCGGCGGCGAAGATGATTTGTCTCGGCGCCCAGCCGGCCGCGGACCGGGCGGGGGTGACCGCGGCCGGGCTGCCCGACGACGGGTTCCGGCTCCGCACCGTGGGCGAGAGCGTCTACGTCGTCGGCAAGGACTATCCGGGTGACAAGCCGCCGTGGACCGGGTGGATGAGCCGCGGGACGCTGTTCGGGGCGTACGACTTCCTGGAGCGGGTGGTCGGTGTGCGGTGGCTGCTGCCTGGTGACGAGGGTGAGGACGTGCCGAGTCATGACGCCCTGACCGTGTCCGAGCTGGCGCTGGAGGACATGCCCGACTTTCCCGTTCGCGGGCTGTTCGAGGTCGGGCCGAGCGAGTGGCTGCTGCGCAACAAGACCACCACCTTCAGCGACGGGTACAAGCTCAACCACGGCCATGCCTGGGACGCCTACCTGCCGGAGGCGACCCTGGACGAGCATCCCGAGTGGCTGGCGTTGCGCGACAACGGGCAGCGCTACCGCCCGCCCAGCTACCCGCACGTGAAGTGGTGCACCAGCAATCCGGACCTGATCTCGGCCTTTGCCGAGGGTGTGATCCGCTGGCTGGAGGCCCGGCCGGCGGTCCGCGGCGCGTCGCTCTCGCCCAGCGACGGCGGCGGGTTCTGCCAGTGCGACCAGTGCCGCAAGCTGGTCGAGACCGATCCCCACGGCCGGCCGTCGGTCACCCCGCTGGTGCTCAAGTTCTACAACGACGTGGCGAAGCTGGTCGGTGCCCGGTTCCCCGACCGAATCCTGTCGGGCTACGTCTACTACAACTACCTCTACCCTCCGACGAAGCCGGTGCCCATGGAGCCCAACGTGAGGCTGGTCTGGGCGCCGCTGAACTACTACGGCTACGGGCTGATGAAGCCGCTCTACCGCGACGAGTTCGAGGCCGTGGTGACCGGCTGGCTGAAGGTCACCCCGAACTTCATCTACCACAACTACTCGACCTGGATGCGCTCGTTCAACGGCGCGCCACTGCCCATCGCCGAGGCCATCCAGAAGATGGAGCTGCCGACCCTGAGACGGCTCGGCGCGCGCGGCGCGGAGATGGTCGGGATCGGCGCGGTGGGGGTGGGCGGGCCGAGCAACTACCTGCGCATGAAGATGATGTGGAACGCCGAGGTGGACGTCGACGCGGTCTTGGACGACTGGTTCCAGCGCGCCTACGGACCGGGCTGGCGGTCGATGCGCGAAGCCTACCGCCGGATCGACGCGGCGATGATCGCCCACAAGGAGCAGGAGACGCCAATCTACTTCGGGGCCATGTACGAGGTCAACGCGACCGTCGCCGAGAAGGTCTACGCGCCCCTCTTCGCCGACCTGGAGCGGCTCTACTACGAGGCGCTAGGCAAGGTGGCCACCGACCGGCAGCGCCGGCGGCTGGAGATGTACGGCGCCAATCTGGTCCAACTCCACTGGAGCCTGCGCCAGCTCGGGCTGCTGGCCCAGCCCGAGGCGTCCAAGTTCTACCGGACCGACGAGCAGTACCGCCAGTTCATGGACGACCAGGGCCAGTGGCCGGCGCTCTACCGGATCCGCGGCCGGCCGTACGAGAAGCCGATCTGGAAGGGCGAGTGGTCGGGGTGACGAGCACCCGGTGGAGGACGCGATGAGCCGCAGCAAATGGCTGTTCTGTCTCCTGACGTCGGTCGCGCTGGCGCCGGTCGGCGCGGCGGAGCGGGTGATTGCCGCCGGCGGGCGGAGTGACTACGTCGTCTGCCTGGCTGCCGACGCGCCGCCGTCGATCACGCTGGCGGCGGCCGAGATCCAGCGGGTGATCAAGCTCTCGACCGGGGCCGAGCTGCCGGTCGTCGAGACCCCGGCGGCCAAGATGATCTGCCTCGGCGACCACCCGGCGGCGCGGCAAGCGAAGGTCACCGCCGACGGCCTGCCCGACGACGGGTTCCGGATTCGCACCGTCGGCGAGTGCCTCTACATCGTCGGCAAGGACTATCCCGGCGACCAGCCGCCGTGGCGGGGCTGGCAGAGCCGCGGGACGCTGACCGGGACCTATGACTTCCTCGAGCGGGTGGTCGGAGTCCGCTGGCTGCTGCCCGGCGAGTGGGGCGAGGATGTCCCCCGCCACGAGCGGCTGGTGGTGCCCGACCTGGCGCTGGAGGACCTGCCCGATTTCGCGGTCCGCGGTCTGAGCGACATCCAGGAGCGCCGCCCGCCGGGCGACAAGGCGCCCTCGGCGGCGCGCGAGTGGCTGTTGCGCAACAAGCTGCCCGCGGCCACCGACGGCCAGAAGATGGGCGCCGGCCATTCCTGGAACGACTACCTGCCGGAATCGGTGATGGACGAGCATCCCGAGTATCTGGCCCAGATGACGGACGGCAAGCCGTATCGTCCGCAGCGCTTCGCGGCGGTCAAGTACTGCACCACCAATGAGGAGCTGCTCCGGGTCTTCGCCGAGGGCGTGGTCCGGGTGGCGGCCAAGCGGGGCAATCCGCGCGTGATGGCCATCTCGCCCAGCGACGGCGGGTTTTTCTGCCAGTGCCCCAAGTGCCAGACGCTGGTCGAGACCGATCCGCACGGCAAGCCGTCCTACACGCCGCTGATCCTCGAGTTCTACAACGACGTGGCGCGGCTGGTGGCCAAGCAGCGGCCGGACCTCCTGCTCACCGGCCTGGTCTACTACAACTACGAGTACCCGCCGCTCCAACCGACGCCGATGGAGCCTGCCGTGTGGCTGGTCTGGGCCCCGCTCAACTACTACGGCTTCGGGCTGATGAAGCCGCTCTACCGCGACGAGTTCGCGTCGGTGCTGGAGGATTGGCTGAAGGTCACGCCCAACTTCGTCTACCACGATTACTCGACCTGGATGCGGTCGTACAACGGCGCGCCGCTGCCTGTCGGCCTGGCCATCCAGAAGCTGGAGATGGCCGCCCTCAAACGCGGCGGGGCGAAGGGCGCGGACCTGGTCGGGGTGGGCGCCTGGGGGGTCGGCGGGCCGAGCAACTACCTCCGGGCGAGGATGATGTGGGACGCCGACGCCGATGCCGACGCGGTGCTGGACGACTGGTTCCAGCGGGCCTACGGCCCGGGCTGGCCGGCGATGCGGGAGCTCTACCGCAAGGTCGACGCGGCCATGGCGGCGCACAAGGAGCAGGAGACGCCGAGCTACTTCGGGGCCATGTACGAGGTCAACCTGGCCCTGGCCGAGAAGGTCTATCTGCCGCTCCTGCCCGAGTTCGAGCGGCTCTACGGGGAGGCGCTGGGCAAGGCGGCCAGCGAGCCGCAGCGCAAGCGGCTGCAGATGTTCGCCGACAACCTGATCCAGCTCCACTGGGGTCTGCGCCAGGCGGGCCTGCTGCCGCGGGCCGAGCAGTCGGTGTTCTACCGCACCGACGCGCAGTACCAGCAGTTCCTGGCCGATAACGAATACTCGCTGGCCATCTACCGCGACCACGGCAAGCGCTACACCGGTCCGATCTGGAAAGGCGAGTGGTCGGGTTGATGGCCGGCGCCGAGGTGCTCGGGGAGGTGTCCAGGTGACACCGATGGAGCTGGTCACGGCCCTGGCGACCGAGATTCGGAAGGCCGTCCGGCCGCGGCTGGGTCAGGACCGGCAGGTGGTCGGCACCACCCACAGCGGCGACGCCAGCTTCGCGCTCGATCAGGTGGCCGAGGAGGCCACGGCGCGGTTCGTGGCGGGCTCGGGCCTGTCGGTCGCGGTGTTCTCCGAGGACCGTGGGCTGGTCGGCCCGCCGGACGCGCGACACCTGCTGGTGATCGACCCCATCGACGGCACCCGGCCGGCCAAGGCCGGGCTGGAATCCTGCTGCGTGAGCGTCGCCCTGGCCGACCACGTGCCCGGCGCGACCCTCGGCGACGTGACCCACGCCGCCGTTTACGAGCTGCGCGCCGACCGCCTGTTCACCGCCGAGCGCGGGCGAGGGATGACCATCACCGAGGGCGGCCTGACCGTGCCGCCGGCGCCGACGGACCGTGCCGAGGCCGCCGGCTGCGCGCTCAGCATCGAGATCACCGGCCGGCCCATCGTCCCCACGGCGGTGGTCCTGGAGGAGCTGATCGACGGCGGGAGCCTGCGCGGCGGGACCTTCGCCTTCGCCAGCACCACCTTCGCCCTGACGCGGCTGATCACCGGCCAGCTCGACGCGCACGTCGACGTGGCCGACCGGATCCGGCGCGAGCGGCCAGGATTGGAGCCGTTGGTCCTGCGGGCCGGACAGGGCCATCCCATCGCGCTGTACGTGTACGATCTGGCGGCGGTCTTGCTGATCGCCGGGGAAGCGGGCTTGACGGTGACCGATGCCTATGGCCAGACTCTGGACGGCGTGCCGCTGACCGACGTCACGGACCGCTGGCACCGGAGTTGCGTGGCCGCCGGCAACGCGACGCTGCACGCCGCGCTGCTGGCGTCCATCGAGCGCGGCCTGGGCCGGCTCGGGACACTTTGGACGGAGATGATCGATGAGTGAAGACGAGGATCGTGGAACCGTGGACGAAGAGGAGTGCGAGGGCTGTCCGTGCTGCGCCGACCTGGACCTGGACAGTGAGGACCTGGCGCTGATCAGCTTGGGCGCCGGGATCATGTCGGCGGTGTTCGGCCTATTCGGCTGCGGCCACGCCGTGCTCCACTTCCTGGCCCTCCCGCTGGGCCTGATCGCCGTGGTCTGCGCCTACAAGGCCCTCAAGCAGGGCACGCCGCGCGACAAGGCGGCGCTCAAGGGTCTGGCCCTGGGCGTCACTGGTGTGGCCCTGTTCCTGGTCACCAGCCTGATCCAAACCGTGGCCGGGTGGTGGCGCTAACCGCCCGGCGGGCGTAGCTCGGCGCGGAGCGGGACCTCGCCGCCGCCGGGCTGGGCGGTGACCGTCACCGGCACGCGCCAGCGCACGGTCGCCGGCAGACAGGCGCCGCCCGGGTCCTCGCACACGTACAGATCGACGGTGATCTCCAGCCGCGTCCGACCCGGCGCGAGGGTCACCGGCACCACCAGCCGCCGCGCCACATGCTCGAACTGCGTCGTGGTCGCCGCCTTGACCACGCCCGCTGGGGTGCACGCCAAGGTGACGGCCGCCGGGCCTTCCTCGTTGAGCTTCCAGCCGTGGCCGGCGGTCAACTCGATCAGCAGGCGACCGTCGCCCCGGCCCACCGTCACCGGCGGCGCCGCCAGCCAGGCGGCGTCGGCGGGGCGGGTCTCCGGCAGCCGCACCTCCAGGGTGCCGACCTCGCCGGTCTTGAGGTCCACCACGCGGATCGCGCCGTTGCCGGTGTCGGCCACGTAGAGCTTGCCCCCGGCCTGGGACAGTCCGCCCGGCTCGTCGAAGGTGGCCTGCGCGGCCGGCCCGTCCTGATGGCCCGGCGCGCCGGTGCCGGCGAAGGTGGTCACCCGGCCGGTGGCCGGATCGTACCGTTTGAGCTTGTTGTTGTAGGTGTCGGCCAGGTAGACCACGCCGTCGACGCAGGCGACGCCCAAGGGATGCTGGAGCCGGGCCTGGTCCCGCGCGCCGTCCACGTCGCCGAACTCGAACAGCCCCTGCCCGAGATGCGTGGTGACCGTGGCCTGATCGCCGAAGCCGACGCTTCGCAGCGAGCTGGTCTCGCTGTCGGCGAAGTACAGCCGGCGGCCGTCGGTGCTCAAGCCGCTGGGCTGGGCCAGCTTGGCGGTCCGGGCCAGGTCCACGCCGGCGGCGCCCATGGCCACGATGTAGCGCGGCCCGTCGCCGAGGTCCTCGCGCCCGCTGCCGGCGTACGGCCGCGCCTCGGCGGTGGCGGGGTCGACGGTCCAGAGCTGGTGCGAGCCGGCGTTGGCGACGTACAGCAGGCCATCGTGAAAGAGCACGTCCCAGGGCGAGTGGAGCGAGACGTCGGTGCCGCGGCCGGACAGGTTGAGCCGCGACGGCTTGCGGCCGGTGCCGACCAAGGTCCGCACCGTGCCGGCCTTCAGGTCCACCGCCCGCAGCGCGTGGTTCTCGGTATCGGCCACGTACAGGGCGTCGCCGACCAACGCCAGGCCCTGCGGATTGCGGAAGGCGGCGGCGGCCACCGGTCCGTCGGTCAGGCCGGGCCGGCCGGAGCCGATGATGGTCGTCACCCGCCCGTCCAATCCGGCCACCAGCACCCGGTGGTGGGTGCTGTCGGCGATGAACAGGCGCCCGCCCGGCCCGTCCGCCAGCACCTTGCCGGGGTAGGCCAGCACGCCGCCGGCGGTCGCTCCGGGCGCGCGCTGCCAGGTGGGCCGGCTCCGCTTCAGCGTCCCGGCCCGCTCCGCCTCGGCCACCGCCTCGGCGATGATGGGGTTGAACTGCTCGAAGGTGATCTCGCCGGAGTTGGTCCCGACGATTCGGCCCTCGGGATCGATCAGCACCAGGGTCGGCCAGGCGTTGACGGCGTAGGCCGTCCAGACCCGGAACTGCGCGTCGTTGACCACCGGATGCTCGATCTGGTAGCGGGCGATGGCCTGGCGGATGTTGTCGGTTTCCTGCTCGCCGCTGAACTTGGCCGAGTGGACGCCGATTACCACCAGCGCGTCGGGCCAGGCGTGCTCAAGCTGCTTCAGCTCGGGGAGGATGTGCATGCAGTTGATGCAGCAGTAGGTCCAGAAGTCGAGCAGCACGAACCGGCCGCGGAGCTCGGCCAGGGAGAGCGGGCGATCGGTATTCAGCCAGGGGATGTCCTCGGGAAACTCCGGCGCGCGGACCGTTCCGGCATAGCGCAACGCCACGGCGGACTCCTGGCTGCCGGCGGAGCGGTCCCGCAGACCCGACCAGCCAACCCCCAGCGCCGCGGCGGCCAGCAGCGCCACCAGCACCGCCCCACTCCACGACCGCTGACGGATCGCCTCGGCCATGATCGCTCAACCTCTCACGGGGTGAAACCCCGCGAAGCCGCAGCCGGTTCCGCCGGTGGACGGAGCGGACGGGGTGGACGGAATGGACACCGCCCGTTCCCCACTGCCTACTGCCCACTGCCTACTGCCTCCGCCCGTCCGGTCTCGGAGGCCACGCGGATGGCGTCGATGATGGCGTTGATCTCGCGGCCGTAGGCGCCGTCAGTGGGTGGCGGAGCGCCGGCGGCGACGGCCTCGACGAAGGCGCGGTACTGGGCCGCGAAGGGGGCCTCGCCCTGCTCGGAGGGGAGCGGCGCCGGTTCGCCGTTACGGTAGGCGATCAGCCCCTCGGCGCCCGTCCAGGAGACGCCGTAGTGCTCGGTCCGGAACTCGAACCGCGCGCGGTTGCCGAGACTGGTCAGGCCCCACACCAGGACCTGTCCGGAGCCGCCGCCGGCGAACCGGATCTGCGCCGCCGTGACGCTGTCCACCGGCAGCTCGGCCGGCAGGTTGTGGGTGCTGGCGGCCACGCTCAGCGCCGGGGCGTCGAACACCCAGCGCAGCCAGTCGATGGCGTGGCAGCCGTTGGCCAGCAAATTGCCGCCGCCCATGGCCTGATCGAAGAACCACGGCTGCCGGCCCGGCGCCGGGAAGTCGTAGCTCAGTTCGGCCGCGCCGTACAGCACCGGCTCGCCGGTCTCGCGCAGAAACGCCTTGGCGTCGCGCAGCGAGGCGCGGTAGTGCCAGGTGTAGCCGACCATGACCTGCCGGTCGTGTTCGGCCGCCGTGGCCAGGATCTCGTCGCACTGCGCCGCGTCGTTGGCCATCGGCTTCTCGATCATCACGTGCGCCCCGGCGGACAGGGCGGCCTGCGCCGTGGGGAGGTGCAGCCCGTGGGGCACGCACACCGCGCACAGCTCGGGCCGCTCGGCCGACAGCATGGTCGCCAGCCCGGTATAGGCGGCGCAGCCGTACTCGGCCGCGGCGGCCTCGGCGCGGGCCGGATCGATATCGACCACGGCCACCAGCTCGGCGGCTTCGAGCTTCGCCAAGGCGGACAGGTGCGCTTTCGAGATGCTGCCCAACCCGATCACGGCCGAACGCAACGGACCCGCCATGAGACACCTCCCGGCGTCCGGCGACGCCGACCCTACCATGGGGCCATCACCGCCGCGGGGGCAAGCCTTCGCCGCGACCCGGCCCGGCGCGCAGCCCGGCGGCAAGCGTGGCGGGGTCCAGCGGCCCGGGCGAATCAATCACCATCACCGCGCTCTGCGCCCCGTTCAGCGGCACCACCACGGGCACGCCGGCGGGCACCGGCGGGAGTTCGCCGTGACGTCGGATCACGCGCGCCGTCGCCCCGGCCGGCAGCGTCAGCTCGTACTGCCGATAGTGCCGGGTGAGGTTGGCCACCCAGACCAGCGCGCGACGGCCGCCCGGCTCGGCCAGCACCGCCGCCGCGCCTTCGTTGAGGGCGACGAAGCGCACCGCTCCGTCGCTGCCGGTGGGGTGGACATCGGTGGCGACGTGGACCGTCGCGCCCAGCTTCCAGGGCGCGGAGTGTGCCAGAACCACCGAGTTGGCCAGCGCCGGGGCCGCCTCCGCCTCGTCGCCGAAGAGGAAGCTGCCCGACTCGGCCAGCTTCTCGAGCCGCACCGACAGCCCGCCTACCCGGCCGGACCAGAGCTCCGGCTTGAGGTCGTCGAGCGTCAGCTTGGCCGTCGCCGGGGCGAACGTCCAGCGCACCTGGGCCCGGTCGTCGGTGGCCGGGTCGCCGCCCGCCTCGTGGCAGCGCAGCGCGCCCAGGCCAACCAGGTGGTCGCGCCACACCGCCCAGTGCTGAATGCTCGTCCAGCCCGAGACTTCGTCGATCCGCCAGCGCTCGCCCGGGATCCAGGGCAGGTCGGACCAGTACGGCGAGCAGGGCTCGTGAAGACAGCTCACCGAGGCCAGCTCGGCGATGGCGTTCTGCTCGACCACCGGGTTCCAGCTCACCGCCCGGTGCACGGCCCGAGCGCGCCCCTGCGCCGAAGCCGTGTCGCTCCGGTCGCCCTGCAGCACCTCGAAGAAGATCCCGTTCACCGCCGCGTCGAGCGGCATCATCGGCTGGTCCGGGTCGGCCAGCCAGGCGCCGGCCAGGGTGTCGTTCATCGGCCGCGTGCCCACCGCGGCGGTGAACTCGTCCCAGTGCGACCGGACGCCGCGGAAGCCGTGGTCGACGAACACCCGCCTGGCTTCGGTCGGCACGGGGTCGGGCAGCGGGTGCCGGGCCAGGATGCGGAGCGCCGCGGCGGCGTAGGTGGTATTGTGGAAGTTGTACCAGTTCGGGTTCTTGGGGTACCAGGGCGGCATCCGCTCGGCCACGTTGTCGGCCCGCTTGACCGCCGCGGCGTCGGCCACGTAGCGGTTCCGCCCGTCGCCCAGTAGCGCCGCCAGCATCGCCGGCACGGCCGGGTTGAGCGGCGTGTAGAGACTGTGCTTGAGGTGCGGCACCTCGGCATCGGGGATCAGCCCGCTGCGGTGCTGGACCGCCGGGTAGTACTCGGCCAGGGCGCGCAGCCAGGCCGACGAGTGCTCGTCGCCCATCAGCTCGTGGTAGAGCACGACCGACTTCGTGACCATCTGCTGGTAGCCGTGCTCGGGCGATGATTCCAGGAAGTACGGCACGCCGCCGCCGGGCCACAGCCGGTCGTCGTACCGGTGCAGCGCCCGGGCCGCCTCGACGCGGTACTTGACGTCGCCGGTCACCTTCCAGGCCGCGGCCAGGCCGGACAGGTAGTAGAACTCGGGGTTGGCGTAATCGCCGACGAACCGGCTGCGGGTGGCCAGGACCAGCATCGCGTCGTCCGCGGCGGCCCGCACCGCGGCGGTCCAGGTCGCCTTCCGCTCGGCCTCGATGGTCTCGGTCTCGAGCCACTCCAGCACCGCCCAGGCGAACGAATGCAGGCCGAAGTAGGCATTCAGCCCGCCGTCGTCCCACCGCCCGTCGGCGCGGATTCGGGCCAGGCCGTCGATCAGGAAGACCGCCTCGTCGCGGAGGGCCGGGTCGTGGTGGAACCGGCTCCACTCCCCCTTCCAGGCGGCGGCGGCGACCCAGGCGATGTTGCCGTCCTCGGGTGCGCCGCCGTAGACGGTCCCGTACTTCGGGTCGCCCTGTTGGTGCGAGACGCGGTTGAGCCCCGAGGCGGCGCGGTCCTGGACCACCCAGCGCAGGAACGGCACCAGCTCGGCCGGCACCGGCCCCGAATCGGTCGGCAGCGCGGTCAGACAGGCCAACGCCAGCACGGCGGACACCATCGCCCACTCCTCGCCGAGGCGTCAGGAGGGGTTGGCCAGGGCCGGGACCTTCACCTGCCGGCGGGCCAGCTTGAGCCGGCGGCGCACCACGGGGTCATAGGGAGCGCGCCGCCGCCAGGCCTCCAGAACCTCGATCAGCTCGCGCCGCCGCCCGCCGGCCTCCATGACATCGGCCAGCCACTCGTAGGTGAGCAGATAGTCGCGTTCGACGTCGCTCAGCCGGCGCGCCGTCACCCGCCGGTCAGCAGACTTCGAGTACCAGCGCCAGGCAAGGTCCACCAAGCCGTGCCACATGACCAGCAGGATGACGAACCCGACGAGCCAAGGGGGCGCCGCGGCAAACGCCACGGCGGTAACCAGCGCGGCATACCAGCAGTACCCCAGATTGGCGGGGTCTTCCCACCGCAGCGCGTTCTCGACGGCTCGGATCAACACCTCCACCGCCGCCGCGACCGCGGCCAGCCAGTAGAGACCCCACACCGTCGTCGGATCCACGACTGCCATCCCCTCACGCGCCGGCGTCGCACCCGGCCCCGCTTCGGGAGTGATACCCGACCGTGACGGTGGCTACACGCCGTTGCCGTGGGGAAGAGTCTGTTGGTTCCCCGTCAGCAGGCGGCCGGCCGGCGCTCCCAGAGGCCGCATCGTCCGCCTGCCAGCGGACACAAACCCATCTCGTGGCGGCGCCAACCTGGGAGCGCCGCGCGCCAGCGCGGCCATCGTGCGGACCGGCGCCCGGCGCTTCGACAAGCTCAGCGACCGGCCGGCACTCCCCACGGCCGAGTCGTCCGCCTGCCACACGACGGGACTCACACCTCCGGCCGTGGCGGAGGATCGTTGGCCGCGGCCGGCGAACCCGGCCGCAAAAGGGGCGGAACGCCACCGCAGATGAGTCACGACGTCAATTCGCCGGCCGTCGGCCGGGCCATCACCATCGGGTTCTTCGACGGAGTGCACCGGGGCCATCGGGTGCTGCTCCGCCGGGTGCTCCAGGCGGCCCAGGAGCGCGGGCTGGTGGCCACCGCCGCCACCTTCGATCTGCACAGCCTGGAGGTGCTCCACGGCCGTGGGCCGATGCGCACCCTCCTGACCACCGACGAGAAGGTCGCCGCCCTGCACGCCGCCGGCATGGCCGAGGTGCGCGTGTTCCACTTCACCCCCGAGTTCGCCGCCCAGAGCGGGCGGGAGTTCGTCGACCGGGTGCTGGCGGACGAGATGCAGGCCGCTTACCTGGCCGTCGGCCGCGACTTCCGCTTCGGCCACCAGCGCAGTTGCGGCTCGCGGGACATGGTCGAGCTGGCCGGTGCCCACGGCGTGAGCGTCGAGGTGGTCGATCTGCTTGGCGAGGACGGCCAGAAGATCTCCAGCCGCGACATCCGCGCCCATCTCGACGCCGGCCGGGTCGAATCGGCGGCCGCGCTGCTGGGCCGGCCGTACCACCTCCATGGGACCGTGGTCGAGGGTTGTCGAGTCGGCCGGGAGCTGGGTTTTCCGACCGCCAACCTGCGCGTCGAGACGCGCAAGATCGTCCCTGCCAACGGGGTCTACGCGGTCCGCGCGCCGGACCTGGCGGCGGCCGGCGTGGCCAACTTGGGCGTCCGGCCCACGGTCTCGGGCATCGGAGAGACGGTCGAGGTCCACCTGTTCGAGTTCGCCGGCGACCTCTACGGCCGTGACCTCAAGGTGGAATTCGTCGCCCGTCTCCGCGCCGAGCAACGATTCCCCGACCTGGCGGCGTTGAAGACCCAGATCGCCCAAGACTGCGCCACCGCTCGGCAGATCCTGGCAGAAACGGTGTCAGGAACCGTTTCTGGGCGCCGACGACCCAGAAACGGTTCCTGACACCGTTTCTGGGGCGGCTCGTTGACAGAGGGCGGCGCGAGCCCCTATAATCGACCTCGCGCCGGAGTGGCGGAATCGGTAGACGCGCCTGACTCAAAATCAGGTGGGCCTTGTGCTCGTGTCGGTTCGAGTCCGACCTCCGGCAATCTTGACGACCTCAGGCGGGCAGGCGGTGGACCACGTCGGCCCAGGGCACCATCCGCGGCCCGTCGATGTCCCGTGGGCGGGTCAGGAACAGGTGCACTTCGGCCGCCTGCCCGGCTCGCGCCGCGAGCAGAATCTCCACCGGGTGCTCGCCCGCCGGCCAGGTCGACGACTCGGTCGCGGTGCCGGGTCCCGAGCGGTGCGCCGCGGGGATGAACCGGGTCGGCTCGGCCTTGTCGAGCACCTGTCGCCCATCCATCCAGACCCGTTGCCGCTCGGCGGTGGCGCTGACCAGCCGCGCGTCGCGCTCCGAGGGGATGGCCAGCACGGTCCGGATCCGGTAGACCCGGTCCGTCTCGCCGCCGTCGTCGAGACGGAGGCGGTGGTCCGGCGTCCAGACCAGCCGCGCCGGGCCGGTGGCGAGGTCCTCGGCCACCGCGGCGGCGTCGGCCACCGGCACCGGCCCGGCCACCCGCCAGCCGCAGGCGGGCAGCAGGGCGACCGGACAACTCAGCTTCTGGTCGGCCCCCAGCTCGAACACCACCTGGTGCGACGCGGCGCGGTCGACGTCGGTCGGGGCGCGGAGCAGGAACCGGTGGGCGCCGCCCGAAGGGCCGAGCGCCTCCTGATGCCAGCCGGCCGGCGCGCGGCAGACCACCGGCTGAGGTCCCTCGCCCAGGCCGGCGACGCGGATGGTCCGCTCGGCGCCAGGCGCCACGGCCGGCGGCCCGCCCAGGTCCACGACCACCGCCGCCGGCTCGCCGTCGACCCGGCCGGTGAAGCGAAGCTGCCAGGTCTCCCTGGCGAACCACTCGGCCAGTGAGGCAGGCAGCACCGGCTGTGGCGCCGGCACCTCGCTTCCGTCGAGCCGGACCGGCGCCCGGTCATGAGCCAGAACCCGCTCGGCCACCTCCAGGGTCCAGTCGGTCAGCTCGCTCAAGTCCTTCGGCACCGCGCACCGGGTGACGCCCCAGCCGACCACCACCTGATCGCCCACCGGCGCGGTCCAGCGTGCCTCGAACGCCTCCGGCCCGTTCAGGATGCCCAGGATAGCGCCCAGCGTGGCGCCGGTGCAGTCGGTGTCGTAGCCGCAGTTGACCGCCTTGCAGATCCCGTCCCCGGCGGACTCGCCCCACAGCCAGCCGAGCACCGTGAAGGCGATGTTCTGCGGCGCGTCGGTGAAGTTGGCGTGGCCGTGCTCGGCCAGGATCCGCTCGCGGGCCGTTTTCCAGTCCATCCCGCCCGCGTGCAGCGCGCGCGTCAGCCGCACCGCCGCGGCGGTGCGTGAGCTGGCCGGGATCATCGCCAGGCCGATGTCCAGGAGCCGGTCGCGATCGGCGATCAGGAACGCGGCGCTTTCCAGAGCGGCGAAGAAGACTTCACCCCAGATGCCCTCGTCGGCGTGGTCGACGCAGGCGTCGCACCAGGCGTAGCGGGCCGCCAAAGCGGGACAGCCGGGCGCCACGCAGGCCCAGATCTCCGAGCGGATGGGCGCGCCCATGCAGTCGACAAAATGGTTGGCGAAACGGCCGGAAGCCGGCGGCTCGACGCCCCGTTCCAGATTCCACAAGGCCATCCCGTATTCGTCGAAGGGGTACTGCAGCCCGCGCCGCCACCATCGGCCCAGCGCCCGCTCGTCGAGGTCCGGCCCGTCTTCCCGGAGCGCCGCCAGCCAGACCAGTTGGAGGTCCAGGTCATCGTTGGCGATGGCGCCCTCCGGGACCGGATCGTAGAAGCTCAGGTCCAGCAGCGCCTGCTTCCCCTCGTGCGGCTGGCCCAGCGTGCCACCCACGGTCTTGCCCAACCAGCAGCCATAGACCCGCTTCCGGTACGCCTCGCGCGTCAACCCGTTCATGGCCGCCTCCGCCCGACGTGGAACCTATTGTGTGGCGAAATCGTTGGGGATTATTGCGAGCATGTTGACACATGCCGGCGACTGTCACAAGACATATCTGAGCCTCGCGCGCTGGCGCGGCGCACGAGCAGGTCGCACTACACCAGAGCAATGAGGAGCCGATGATCGAGCTGGTCAGGGCGAGCGGGACGTCGTTGTTGCAGGCTTTTCTGGATGGAGAAACGGACCCCGCCGCGTGGGTCGGGGTCGACGGGCAGTACCAGGTCGTCAACGCCGCGCACGCCGCGATGCTGGGGCTCCCGCCCGGCGAGGCGCTCGGACCACGCACCGACCGTCTTCGGTGCGGCCTCCTCGGCCGGCTCGAATGCGGCGCCGAGCTGGCGGCCTACCTCCATCGCCTGGACGGTGGCGCGGTCGAGCCGGCGGATCTGGAGCTCGCCGAGCGCGGCACGCCCCGCCGCGTCTGGCGCTTTCGCAGCACTCCGTTGTTCGGCACCGACGGCGAGTTGCTGGGCTGGCGCGAGACCTGGTCCGAGGTGACCGAGGCCGAGCACCTGCGCCGGTCGCGGGCCGAGCAGTCAGCCGCCGCCGGCGCGGCCCGGCGGAAACTGGACGAGCAGCTCGCCGCCCGCGACCACTTCGTCGCCCGCGCCTCGCACGAGATGCGCACGCCGCTGACGGCCATCACCGGGTTCTGCCGCATGTTGGAGGACTCCGACGCCGGCCTCTCGCCGGTCCAGCGCCAGGCGGTGGAGAAGATCGCCAAGAACGCCTCGATCCTGCTCCAACTGGTCAGCAACTTCCTCGACATGGCCCGCCTCGAGAGCGGCACGGTGCCGGTCAGCCGCGACCTGGTCGACGTCGGTGCGGTAGCCCGCGAGGCGGTCGATTCCATCGAGCCGCAGTTTCGCGAGAAGAAGCTCGCGGTGGAGGTCGAGCTGAACGGGCTGCCGACCATCGTCTCCGACCGGCTCAAGCTTCGCCAGATCCTGATCAACCTGCTCGGCAACGCGGTCAAGTACACCGAGCGCGGCGAGGTCCGGCTGACCGGCCGGCACGCCGGCGACGCGGTCGAGCTGAGTGTCAGCGACACCGGTCAGGGCATCGCGGCCGAGCATCTGACGCGCATCTTCGAGCCCTACGTGCAGGTCGACGGGGAGCAGAACGGGCAGGTCGGGACCGGCCTGGGGCTGGCCATCTGCGACAAGCTGGCCGACCGGCTGAAGGCCCGGCTGGCCGTCACCAGCCGGGTCGGCGAGGGCTCGACCTTCACCCTCCGCCTGCCCCTGGAGCCGCCGGCTGACCACGCTCCGGCACCAGCGTCAGGTGCGTACTGACGAACGTGTCGCGGACCACTATCCGACCTTCCGGCCCGGCGGTCAGCACGTTGCGGTGCCGGACGCTGCCCGCGCCCATCCCGAAGGCTTCGCTCTCGGTGGTGGTCGGCTGCCACCATTCCGCCAGATGCCGTGAGCCCGGCGGCACCGGGTACTCGCCGTCGGCGATGATCAGCACCGCCTCGACCGGCTGCGGCTCGGCCATCGCCCAGCGGCCCCCCGACTGCCGCTGCGCGTGCTCGGACGAGCCGTAGACGTGGAGCTCCAGCCGGTGGCGGGTGTAGCCGCCGATGGCCAGCCCGGCGGTGTCGCGACTCGGCCAGAGGCTGACCGGCAGGGGCTCGGTCACCCGTAGCTCGTTCGGCTCGAGGGTGGTGATCAGCCGGTTGACCAGCGGCGTCGTGCCGGCCTGGACCGGGCTCGCCGGATCCTTGGGCACCGGGCGGCGCAGCACGTTCAACCCGCCCGGATAGGCTTGGCCCTCCAGGCTCGGCAGGTCGAGCTGGAGCGTGGTCGGAGTCGGCGCCAGGCGCTGGATCCACAGCGTCTCGCCGCCGCGGGCGACATACGTCTCGTCTTCGCACAGCCCGCCGGTGGCCCGGGTGATGGTCGGCCGCTGGCCCAGCAGCCCGTCGTGGACCAGGTCGAAGGTCGGCTCGTCCGGCCGCCAGGCCTGGTAGATGAAGGTGCCGCAAAAAGCGGCGCTGCCGTAGCCGTAGGGATGGACGGTCAGCCCGGCGGTGGCCGGCCGGACCGCGCCCCGGCCGCCGAGCTGGGTCTGCTCGGCCACGGTCCGGGTGTCGCCGGCGATGGCGTAGCAGAACGCCGCCGGCGAGCGCAGCAGCCGGTCGGCCATGGCCGGCGGGGTGGCCAGCGGCGGTTGGAGCCCCGGGAACAGCGCCGAGTAGCGTTTGAAAACCAGGCTGCCGGGGTGCGAGAGGTCCGGTCCCAGCTCGGGGAAGGCCAACTCGCCGGCCGCCAGCGTGCGCAGCCGGTCGCGCTGCTGCTGGTTCAGCGCGACGTCCATCATCAGCCGCACGGCGGCGATCTCGACGCCGAACACCTCGGCCAGCTTGTCGGGCAGCCGGGCTGGATCGCCCACCGGCTCGTAACACCCGGCGCCCAGATCGGCGAACAGCACCCCGCCGGCCGCGCAGTACTCGGCCAGGGCGTCGATGGCCAGCGGCGAGAGGTCCAGCACCGCCGGCAGGAACAGGCAGCCGTACCGGTTGAGCGGGACGCGGGTCAGGTCCCTGGCGCCCAGCACCGCCAGCGGCCCGTGGCGGGTGGACCGGCGGATCAGCTCCAGCAAGCCAGCCGGCTCGTCGCCGCCGAACTCGCCGTAGCCGTAGACCCGGCGCGGACCCAGCTCGGGTCCGCGGGCCAGTGGCTGGAGCACCACCGCCGCGCCGGGCGTGGGCGTGAACTCGGCCAGGTGCCGGGCCTCGGCTTCGGCGAACGCGGCCCGGACAGCGGCCAGCCGGTCGGGGTGATCGCGGACCTCGGACCAGCTCGCCAGGGCCACGCCGGCCGCGCCGCGGCCCAGCGCCAGGCGCACCCAGCGGCCCAGCGAGGCGGCCTCGGCGCGGGTTTCGAGGGTCGGCACGGCGGCGAATCGGCCGGCCTGCCGAGCCACGTCCACCGCCCCGGCCTGGTGCCAGATCGGGTCGCTCCACCCGGTCCGCTCGAGCATCGCCGGCTGGAGCCCGGCCAGCTCGGTCGGCGCCGCCAGCAGCGTCCGGAAGCGGTCCATCCGCCCGCCCAGCACCGGGTGCGCCGGATCGACGATGGCCAGCGCGCCGGCCCAGGCCTTGAGCAGCGTCTCGACGCCGTCCAGCCGCCACCGAGCCAGGTCCATCGAGGCCCGGCCGAGCCCGCCCGGCCGCAGGCCGTCGACCGCCGCCACGCGCTCGCCGGTGGCTTCGTCGAAGCTCCGCAGCGGCGGGTCGGCCAGCCACCGCTGGTTGAGAGCGTCCAGGTCGCCGTACCGGTAGCGCAGGTATTGGGCGAAGCCGAGCCAGGACCAGGTCAGCCGCTCCTCGAGGTCTTCCTGGAGAGCGTAGGCCAGCAGCCCCGGCGTGGCCAGCCACTCGGCGGCGGCGTCGGCCAGCCAGGCGCTGGTCCGGCGCACGCATCCGGGATCGGCCAGCTCCAGGTTGCCGGCGCCCTCGGTGGCGTCGATGGCGTTGAGCGCCAGGATCACCGGCAGCCCGGCGGCCGCCGCGGCGGCCGCCAGCGCCCGGGCGGCCTGCTCGCCCGCCGCATCGGCGGCCGGGAGATCGATGTAGACGACGTTGAAGCCGGCGGCGCGGTAGGCCGGCAGGTCGGCGGGGTCGCGCAGGCCGAACGCCCAGCGGGCGATCACCCGCTGCGCGTCGGCGTCGACGAACCGGTCGCCGACCAGGGCGGTCGGCCGCGCGACGGCGCCGGTCGAGGATGTCAGCAGGAGCAGGAGGAGGACCGCCGGGCGTGGCGAAGCGGTACCGCCGGCGCGGTTTCCCGCTACGCCGTCATGGGTCGTCTGGCTGGTTGACATCGCTCCCGGCATTCGCTAGACTGACCTGCGTCGCAGCCGCGCAAGAAACGGACCAGTCCAAGGTGCGCAAGCCGCCTCCGAAAGAAGTCGGGCCCACCACTGCCGTGGTCGCCGTGGCCATCGTGTTGATCGCGGTCGCGTTGACGTACTCCTTCTTGCTCCGGCCGTCGCGGCCTGGGATTGCTCCGGATGATCAGCCACCGATGGTCGATCCGGGGCCGCCCGCCGACAAGTAGAACCGGAGCCAAGGTGCGGATGCGACTGCCGTCGGCGCCTCGTACCAGCGGGTTTCTCTTGGCCGCGGCCCTGTTCGAGTCCTGCGGCACCGCCGTCAACGTGGTCCTCGCTCTCTGGTTGGACGCCCGGTTCCACGCCGACGCGACCCACATCGGCCTCATTCTTTGTCTCCCCTCGGCGGTGTACGTTTCCGCCACGGTGCCGATGGGCAAGTTGGGCGACCGGTTCGGCCGCCGCCGGCTGGCCTGCCTCGGCGCCGCGGTCACCGGGCTGGCGACCATCGCCCTGGCCCTGGCGCCGTCGACGGCGGCGATGGTCATCCCGCAACTCGGCCGCGGGCTGGGCGCGGCGATGTTCTGGCCGGCCCTGGTCGGCTGGCTCAGCCACGGCGTCGGCGCCGCCCGCCTGTCGCGCCGGCTGGCCGTCTACAACCTGGGCTGGAGCAGCGGCTCGACCCTCGGACCGTTCTTCGCCGGGTTGATCTACCAGCACCTGGGTGCGGTCCACGCGGTCCTGGCCTACGGGCTGGCGATGCTCGTGACCGCCGGGTGGGTCCTGTCGCTGCCGGGCTTGCGCGACGCGGCGCCCGTGGCCGACGACGATCGCCTGGAGCCCAGCAGCCCGGCGCTGCGGCGGCAGGCCTGGCTGGCGAGCTGGGCCGCGGTGTTCGTGATCGGCTCGGCCCGAGCGCAGTTCCCGCAGTACGCCACCGGCAGCCTGCACTTTTCACCGACGTTGATCGGGCAGTTGATCGGTTTGCTGGCCCTGGCCCAGACGCTGGTCTTCCTGGATCTGGGCCTGCTCCACCCGAAGCTCGGCCGCGGCCCGTTGCTCCGGCCGGCCCAGGCGCTGGTCATCGGCGGCCTGGCGCTGCTGGCCCTGGGCGGGTCGGCCGGGGCGGTGATCGGGCTGATCTGCATCGGCATGAACAGCGGCGTCGGGTTCGTCACCGCGCAGTACCATTCCGTCTGCGGCCGGGACGATCCCTCGACCCAGGGCGGGATCCACGAGGCGGTGGTCGGGCTCGGCTATGTCCTCGGCCCGGTGGTCACCGGGTTCGCGGCCGACCGGCTGGGCGCGCCGGCGATCTGGTGGACCGGGGCGCTGGTGGTCGTGCTGACCGCCGCGCTGCCGGCGGCCACCCGCCCGGTGCGCCGCTTGACTCCGGCTCGGCGCGCCGCCTAGACTCAGACGGAGACCTGCCATGACCTCGGCCATCGCCCACGAAGAGCTGCCGGGCGGCGGACTGCTGTGGCGGCTGACCTCGCCCGACGGTCGGGTGGTGCTGTCCGCCTGCCCGGACGACGGCGGCGGCGTGAGCAGCGTCCGCGTCGGCGGCCGGGAGCTGCTCCATCGCGCCAACCAGTTCAGCGAGCCGGAGCCGGGCCAGTGGATGGGCCGCGCGCCGCTGCTCTGGCCGGCGGTCGGCCGCAACTTCACCGAGGCCGCGCTGCGCTCGCCCGAGCCGGCCTGCGGCTTCGAGCACGACGGGCGGGTGTGGGACCTGCCCATCCACGGCTTCGCCCGGCACAAGCCGTGGCGACCCACCGACAGCGGCGCCGACGCGCACGGGGCCTGGTGCCGGTTCACCTTGACCGACGACGACACCACCCGAGCCGTCTACCCGTGGCCGTTCCGGCTGGCCGTAACGCACCGTGTCGATGACGCGGGGTGGTCGTCGACGGTGACCGTCAGCAGCGGCGCGGAGCTGCCCTTCGGCATCGGCAATCACCTGACCGTGACCCTGCCGCGGGCGGAGTTCGACCAGGTGCTGGTCGCCGGCGGCGTGACCTGCGTCCACGAGCTGACGCCGCACAGCCTGCTCAGCGGCGTGGTGACTCCGGTCGACCTGTCCGCCGGACGGCCGTTGTCCGACCCGCTCCTGCACAACGCCGTGCTGGGCGGGATCCACGGCGAGCCGTGGCTGACCGTGACCTGGCCGTCGGGCCGCCGGCTGCGGGTCAGCCAGCAAATCGGGCAGGGCACCGACCTGGTCCGGCCCGAGGACGTCCACTTCGTGCTCTACGCCAACCCGGAGCTGCACTACTTCTGCCCCGAGCCGTGGCTCGGCCGGCCGAACGGGCTGCAGACCGGCGAGGGCCTGATCCGGCTGCCTGCCGGGCGGCACTTCGAGTGGACCATGCGCGTGGACGTGGAGGGGTAATGGCCCGCGTGACTCCCGAGACCGTGGCCGCCGAATCACCGGACCAGCGGCGCCGGCGGGCGACCACCATCCTCCGCCGGCTGCGCACGCGCTACGACCCGGTCTGCGCCCTGCTCCACGACAACCCGCTGCAGCTTCTGATCGCGACCATCCTGTCGGCCCAGGCGACCGACGAGCAGGTCAACAAGGTCACCCCGGCCCTGTTCCGCAAGTACCCCCGCGCCGAGGACTTCGCGGCGGCGTCGCAGGCGGAGCTGGAGCAGGACATCGGCTCCATCGGCCTGTTTCGCAACAAGGCCAAGAACATCCGCGCCTGCTGCTTGCTCTTGGTCGAGCGCCACGGCGGCGAAGTGCCCGCCACCATGCCCGAGCTGGTCCAGCTCCCCGGCGTGGCGCGCAAGACCGCCAACGTGGTCCTCGGCACCGCCTTCGGCAAGGCCACCGGCGTGGTGGTCGATACCCATGTCCAACGGCTCTCCTACCGGCTCGGGCTGACCGGTGAACAACAGAACACCGACCGCATCGAGCGCGATCTGATGGCTGTCTTCCCCCGCTCCCGGTGGATCGAGGCCGGGCACAACCTGATCTGGCACGGCCGGAAGTGCTGCCGGGCGCGCCAGCCGAGCTGCGACGAGTGCGTCTGCGCCGACCTCTGCCCGCGGCTCGGGGTTGACCAGGCGCCGTAGCCAGCCTCGTCCGATCCGGCCGACGGCCCCGCATTGAAATACGGGTCTCCGAGCTGCGAAACCCACCCCGCGGGGTGGGTTCGAGGCGCCGTGACCACGCCCCAGCCGCCAGCCGCCCC
>JAANMW010000832.1_pt1 | contig 36012 bp, 31 predicted proteins | sample 7279671 | NCBI WGS metagenome assembly JAANMW01 (sample SAMN14094541, study PRJNA606508) | bioreactor metagenome | isolation source: A lab-scale SPAN reactor treating ammonium-rich wastewater day 247 | place: Ireland: Galway | collected 2017-09-19 | reverse complement strand
CGCGCTTCGCGCTTCTTCGGAGATTGAAAATGCAGAATGAAAAATGAAAAATGCGAGGCACGCATGAGGCAGTGAAACATGACGAGACACGCGCGGCGACAGCATGGATGTGTCGCAGCGATACCGCGATGGTGCATCACCGACGCGCCGACGACGCAGCGTCATCACAAATCGCAAAACGGCGATCGCCGATCCCGCCGCCTCGCGCAGCCGGGGGCGAACCATCGGCAGTCGCTCCGGCCTCCTGGTCAACTTGCGTAGGTGGTGCGGCCCGGGCGGAATAGGATCAGGCTCAGGTCGTCGGGTTTGCTCGGCTGGCCGGTGGCCGGTTGAATCATGCGCTGTCGGGCCGCGTCGGCCAGTCGTTGGGCGGCCTGCTCGGCTCGGCCGTGGCGCACGGCCTCGATGATTTCGCCTTCAAACAGGTTGTCGCTCAAGCCGTCACTGGCCAGCAGTAGTCGATCCCGCGCGGCCAGCGTCATCGGCGAACTCATCTCGATGCGCATCTCGTCGCTGCCGAGCATGTTCAGCACCAGGTGCCGTTCGGCATGGTGCATGGCGTCGTCGGCATTGAGGATGCCGGCCTCGACAGCCAGACCCACGGGTGAATGCGAGACGGTCTGCAGCTTCACTTTGCCGCGCCCGCCGACGAGCAGGGCCAGCGAGTCGCCCACGTGATAGGTGCGCACCACGCCTTCATGCACGGCCGCGACGACCAGCGTCGTGCCGCTGCCGTTGGCCAGGGATCGGACCGCCGCGTTGGCCTGTTCAATGCCGGTGAGCACGCCGGCGCGCAGGTTTGACTCTTCCATCTGGCCGGCCCGGGCGAGTTCTTCGAGGGGTCCAAGCGCCGCGGCCACGACTTCGACGGCAGCCTTCGACGCGGCTTCGCCAGCGCGTGTGCCGCCCATGCCGTCAGCCAGGATGAGGACGCCCGACCGCGGGCCGAGATCGACGACGGCCAGAGCGTCCTCGTTGGCGGTCTGCTTGTCGGGCGAGCGGTCGGAGAGCACGGCCGCATGTCCGCCCGCCACCGCCAGGCGCATCGGCCGCTGCATCCGCTGGTCCAGCAGACAGCCGGCGGGGCTGGTCTGCGAAGCCGATCCCGCCTGGGATGGCGTCATGTCGGGGGCATCGCTCATGTGCTGCTTTTATCGGCCCGGGCGGGTGCTTTGATCCACAGCCGGCTCATGGCTGTCCGACCGCGAAGCCGGGTTCGAGGGGTGGCTGGCGTATCGTAACCGATTATGAAAAAAAGCTTTACCTGTGCTATGGGAGATCGGCTCACATCTGGAGGCCGCCGCATGCGGTGATGCGGGCGATCCTGAAGATCAACAACCCCGCCGGGCAGACGGGGTTGTCGGGTGTAAGCGGAGAGGGCGGGATTCGAACCCGCGGTAGAGAGAATACTCCCTACGACGGTTTAGCAAACCGTTGCCTTCAGCCGCTCGGCCACCTCTCCAGGGGATGCAAGCTGAGCGGGTCATCTTCCCGGGCCGACTGGGGCATGTCAAACAATGGAAGGCCATCGGCGCCGGCTGGTTGCGGCCATGAAAAAACCCCCGTTGGGCGGGGGTCGTGCGCGGTCTGTGTTGGGCGGTGGTTTTCGCGGGCCCGGCGCGGCGCTCAGGCGCGGCGGCGCGTCAGGGCCAGGCTGCCCAGGGCCAGCAGCGAGAGCGTGGCCGGCTCAGGCACGAAGCCGGTGATGTTGTCGTCGGCGTCGGGGCCCGAGTCGTCAAGCTGGGCGCGGTAGTAGAAGCCGCCAGCCAGGGCGGGCATGGCCCAGGTGGGCACTGCCAGCTCGATGCCGTCGTCGATGCCCAGCAGGTACTGGTTGCCCAGAGGCACCTGCTGCCAGAACGAGCCGGTGTACTGCTGAAGCATCAGGGCCGCGGACGAGCCCTGCATGCTGGTCAGGATGCGGTAGAGCGGCTGGGTCAGGGCTTCGTCAGCGTAGAAGAGCGAAAAGAGGACCGTCTGGCCCATCATGCTGAAGATCGAGCCTGTGGTCGACACCGGGCCGTCGGTCACGGTCATGCCCAGGTAGTAAGCCACGTTGTCAGCGAAGAAGTAGACCGCATCGATGTCCAGGTTGCCCTGGTAGGCGGTTTCGCCGGCATCGTCGGTGATGGCCAGGGTGTACTCGCCTGGGTTGACTATGCCATCCACGTTCGGGAAGGCGGCGGCAGGCTGGGCGATGAGCACGAACGCAGCCACAAAAAGGGTGGCGATAAACGGACGAACCATCGTCATGTGAGACCTCGCTTTGGGAGAGAGCGTTTTTGGTCGTACCGGGCGCTGATTGTTGGACGCGATGTCGTTGTACGGCTACCGCGACCCGTGCAGGAAAGTTACCTCCGCCGAGGCGCGGGGCCAGTGAAAAGCGGACCGCGCCCCGATGCGGCCGGTGAACGGTTACGTCTGTAACGATCAGGCAAGATGGGCAAGCACGCGGCCGTGACACGCAGCCGTGGGCCCGCCTGGCCGCACCGCTTCATGACACAGCCGGACGAGGGTGAACGTCCATGGGCGGTTCTTCAATGATGTTTCGCCGCAGCAGAAGCTCCATGCCGGGCCGTTCGTCGGGCCGCTTGGCGAAGCCCCATCTGTTGTAAAAGGGCTCCGCGTTCACGGCCGCCATCAGACCGACGAAGGCGGCTGCGGCGGCGTGGTCTTTGATGTAATGCATCACCGCCTCCATCAGGCGCGTGCCGATGCCTTGGTGCTGATACTCGGGCAGAACGATCAGATCCTGAATGTAGAAGCAGATGCTCTGGTCGCCCACGATGCGGACGAAACCGACGACCTTGTCATGACGCAGGGCACAGAAGCAGACGAGACAGTTCTGCAGGGCCCGCGCGATGGAAGGTTCATGCGGCACCTTGCCCCAACCGACGGCCCTATTAAGGGCGAGATAGACTTCGGGTGACGGAATCTGCTCGATGATCTCATAATCGGCGGCGGTCATTGGATTCTTCTCGGAGGCCGGCCACGCTCCTGCGGATGGCGTCGACCAGGCCGGGCATGGTGCTGGTGGGCGCTTCGAGGGCGACGTTCAGGCCCAGTTCGCGCACCGCGTCGGACGTGATCGGGCCGATGGACGCGATCTTCACGTTCGCGAGCAGCGGTTTTTCGTCACCGAGCAGTTGGGCCATGTTGCGGGCCGTCGAGGCGCTGGTGAAGGTGATCCAGTCCACCTCGCCAGCGCGCAGGGCGGCGAGAACCGCGTCCGGCAGGCTCTGGGCCAAGGCGGTTTCATAAATCGCCAGATCCTCGATGTTCGCGCCGGCTTCGGCGAGCAGTTTCGGCAGCGCGGGTCGGGCGATGTCGGCCCGCAGCAGCAGGAAGGACTTGCCCTTCACGTCCTGGCTGGCGATGAGTTCGCCGGCCAATGACTCGGCGACGTAGCGCGTGGGGACGAAGTCGGCAGCGATGCCCAGGCGTTCCCGCAGCGCGACCTGCGTGCCTTCACCGATGACGGCGATCTTGAGACCCGCGAAGGCCCGGCTGTCGAGCCCCAGGGCTTCAAGCCGCTGGGCTAGACCGATCACGCCGTTAGCGCTGGTCAAGACCAGCCAGTCATAGCGCTGAATGTCTTGGAGGGCCGCGTCGACGCGCTGCAGGTCCGCGGCCGAGGCGGGAACGACGTCGATGGTGGGCGCTTCGAGCACATCCGCGCCCAGTTCGGCAAGCTGGTCGCCGAGCTGCGAGGCCTGCTGGCGTGTGCGGGTGATGAGGATGCGCTGGCCGAACAGTGGCCGGCGGGTGAAGGCGTCCAGGCCCGGCTCGTCGATGGCGGCGACCTGCCCGACGACGATGATGGCCGGCGAGCTGATGCCAGCCCTCTGGACGTCTTCGACCACGCGGCGCAGCGTCGAGCGCACCGACTTCTGCCGCGGCGTCGTGCCCCACTGCACCAGGGCGGCGGGTGTGCCGGCCTCGAGTCCGCCGGCCAGCAGTTCGTCGCGGATATCCGCCAGCCGACCGACGCCCATGTAGAAGCACGCGGTTCCGCCGGCGTCGATCAAGGCCGCCAGGGCCGCGTAGTTGATCGAGCTTTCGTCCTTGCCGGGTTTCTCGTGACCGGTGACGAAGGTGACGGTGCTGGCGATGCTGCGATGGGTGACGGGGATGCCGGCCGCTCCCGGCGCGGCGATGCCCGACGTGACGCCGGGCACGATCTCGACCTCGACGCCCTGACGGGCGAGGAAGGCGGCCTCCTCGGCCCCGCGTCCGAAGAGGTACGGGTCACCGCCTTTGAGGCGGGCGACGAGCTTGCCGCACCCGTCGCGGCGCGTTTCCTTCGCCTTGTCGGCCAGGAGCTGGTTGGTCTGATCCTGGGTAAGTTTGTGGTCTTTGGCGCGTTTGCCGGCGTCGATCAGCTCGGCCCCAGCGGGCGCCTCGCTCAGCAGCCTGGGGTTGGCCAGGGCGTCGAAGACCACCACGTCCGCCCGTCGCAGAACTTCAAGACCCCGGACGGTGATGTAGCCCGGATCGCCCGGGCCGGCCCCGATGAGGAAGACTTTGCCGGGCTGGGAACGGGCGGAGGAGTCGGGGGTCTGAGCCATCGCCACAGGCTATCGGGGGAAAGGGGCCGGTCAAGAGGCGCGCATGCCCCCGTGGGCCGCCCCGTCCGCGGCGGCGACGGTATCCTTGAGGACCAGCGCGAACATTCCACGACAGCGCGAGGGACGCGACCATGCCCAGCAGTCATCGATCTCAAGGCTCCGGTTCTTCGCGTCCGATCCGTCCGCGTCGGCTGCGGCGTGGGCAGACCTTGCGGGACATGGTGGCGGACGTGCGACTCACGCCCGACGATCTGATCCTGCCGCTGTTCGTCGGTCAGATGGACCAGGCCAGGTCGGTGTCGAGCATGCCTGGCGTCAGCCAGTGGCCGGTCACCGATGCCGTGCGGACCATCCGCGATCTGTCGAGCGCGGGCCTGCGGCAGTTCATCCTCTTTGGTGTGACGCCGTGGGAGAAGAAGGATGCGGCGGGCAGCTACGCGGCCGATCCCGACGCCCCGGTGAACCGGACGCTGGCGGCGGTGCGGGACGCGGGGCTGGACGTGGTGATGTACGCCGACCTGTGCTTCTGCGAATACACCGATCACGGCCACTGCGGCGTGCTGATCGAAGGGGACCATGACCAGTGGGTGGTGGACAACGACGCGACGCTCGAATACCTGGGCCGCGCGGCCGTGGCGCAGGCGCGGGCGGGGGCGGACATCGTGGCGCCGTCGGGCATGATGGACGGTATGGTCGGGGCGATCCGCGCGGCCCTGGATGCGGACGGCCGCATCGAAACGGGCATCCTCTCCTACAGCGTCAAGTTCGCGTCGGACTTCTATGGTCCGTTCCGCGAGGCGGGCGAAGGCGGCATGAGCTTCGGCAGCCGTCGGGGCTATCAGATGGATTACCGCCGCGGCCGCGAGTGGCAAATCGAGCTTGAGATCGATCTGGCTGAAGGGGCGGACATGGTGATGGTCAAGCCCGCGGCCAGTTATCTGGACGTGATCGCGAAGGTGCGTGAGGCGTGCAGCGTGCCGGTGGCGGCCTATCACGTCAGCGGCGAGTATGCGATGCTGCACGCGGCGGCGGAGCGGGGTTGGCTGGACCTGCGGGCGGCGGCGGTGGAGACCACGACGGCCATCAAGCGGGCCGGGGCCGACCTGATTCTCAGCTACTTCGCCCCGCGACTCATCGAATGGCTGTAGTGTTTTTACCTTGGTTCGGCAGCGCGGCCGGGCTATGATCCAGTCGCAGGCGGCGGGCGGATTCCAAGCCGGGCCACGGACTGGCCGATAGAGATTGCGGTTGGATGGGTTTGTTGATCGCGGCCGCGCCTGGCGGACACGCGGCCACTGCGCCCGTGCGCGGGGTGCGTCGACTGGGATTCGCAACGCTTCATGGCCCGTGAAGGGCGGTGGCTGTCGATGGTGGAGAGTACACGCAACGAGCAGGGCGGGCCCTATGTGTCCATCGTGGTGCCGGTGTTCAACGAGCAGGAGAACGTCCGGCCCATGTACCAGGAGCTGCGGGAGGTTCTGGACCAGAGCGGCCTGGACTACGAGCTGATTTTTGTTGACGACGGCAGTCACGACAACACGGCCGCGTTCCTCAGCGATGTCACGCTTGACGACCCGCGGACGACGATCATTCAGTTCACGCGCAACTACGGGCAGACGGCCGCCCTCGACGCGGGTTTCAAACGGGCCCGCGGGCAGGTGCTGGTGGCGATGGACGGGGACATGCAGAACGACCCGCGCGACATCGCCGCGCTGGTCCGCAAGCTGGAAGGTCCGCCCAGCTACGACGTGGTCAGCGGCTGGCGCAAGGACCGCAAGGACAAGTTCTTCACCCGCCGCCTGCCTTCGCAGATGGCCAACCGGCTCATCAGCCGCCTGACCTGGACCCGCATCCACGACTTCGGCTGCACGCTCAAAGCCTATCGCCGCCGCGTGCTTGAAGGGGTGCAGCTTTACGGCGAAATGCACCGCTTCCTGCCGGCCGTGGCGCGCTGGCACGGGGCCCGCATCACGGAGATGGTCGTCAACCACCGTCCCCGCAAAGCGGGCAGGAGCAAGTACGGCCTGCGGCGGACGATCAAGGTGCTGCTGGACCTGATGACCATCAAGTTCCTGGGCGATTATCTGACCAAGCCGCTGTATTTCTTCGGCAAGCTGGCGATGCTGACCACGGTCGCGGCGATGGTCATGATGGTCGTCGCCCTGCTGGAGAAGTTCGGCATCAGCCCGCGCGGGGAGATACGGCTGAATAACAACGTGTTCTTCCTGTTCGGGCTGATCCTGGGGCTGGCGGTGATCAACTTCCTGATGATGGGGGTGATCAGCGAGCTGCTGGTGCGCATCTACCACGAAAGCCAGGGTCGGCCAACATACAGGATTTCACGGGTGGTTCAGGGCCAGGCACAGCGGGACCAGGCCGCGACGCGGGCCTTGGACGCGGAAAGCAACTCGACGGCCGACCCATCCGATCGTCCCCGCGTCGAGCCGGTCCGCGCGACCTGATTCGTCGGGGCCGGACTTCGACGCCAGACGCTCCACCACGCGCTCCCGAGCGCCGCCCCACAGTGAGGATCGCGACCGCTTGTCTTCGCCTCTTTCCCATCTGAGTCTCGCGGTCGTCGCCTGGCCGTCGCTGCGCGCCGCCAGCGCGCGCGCCGTCGACGCGCTGCCCTGGTGGCGTAAGGGGCTGCTGCTGGGGTGGATGGGCTTTGGCCTGATGGCGCCGGACCTGGATGCCGTGCCGGCCGCCCTGGGCGTCTCGACGCTCGGAGCCAGCCACAACGGCTTCGTGCACTCGCTGGCGTTCGCGGCGCTCTTCGCGCCGGTGTTCGCCGTGGTCGGTCGGCTCATCGCCCCCCTGCCGTGGCGCGGGCTGCTGCTGGCGGGACTGCTGTGCTATGGATCCCACGTGCTGACGGACGCGATCACCTACGGCCGTGGCGTCATGCTGCTGTGGCCGTGGACCGACGCCCGCTACGGCTGGCCGATCCTCTATGGCGTGCGGCATTCGCAGCCTGAGGAACTGTTGCACACGCTGCCGATCACGATCGCGACCGACCTGCTCTTCGGTCTGGTCGTCTTCGCGCTCTTCCGCGCGGTCGCTCCTCTACCGGCCCCGACGCGGCTGAAGGACGACGGGAACAAGTTGGGCTGCCAGCCGCGAGCCGGCGCGCTTGTCGACGCCCATGTGCATCTGCATGACGCGTTCGACCTTGCCCGTACCTTCGATGCGGCGGTGCGGCGATTCGATCGTGCGGCAGGTCGGTTCGAGTTGACCGGCGGCGGCGAGCGTGTGCTCATGCTCACCGAGTCGGCGGGCGTGAACGTGTTCGGCGAACTCAAGGCCGGCCGGCGCGTCCTGCCGTCGCGGTGGACTCTGGCGGGGAATCCGGCGGGGAATGATGAATCGGCATCGCTGCGTCTGCGGCGCGATGACGGCGCGACGCTGCGGCTGATCGCGGGTCGGCAGATCGTGACGGCCGAGCGGCTGGAGGTGCTGGCCCTGGCGTGCGGCGAGGGGCTGGAAGATGGCCGGCCCATCGACGCGGTGCTTGACTGGTGCCGTCAGCGCGACGCCGTGGCGGTGATCCCCTGGGGCTTCGGCAAATGGACCGGCCGGCGCGGGCAGGTCGTGCAGCGGCTGATCGAGCGTGCCCAGCCCGGATCGCTGCTGCTGGGGGACAATGCGGGCCGATTGAACCTGGGCCCGACGCCGAAGCTGCTGCGGCTGGGTGCGGCACGCGGGCTGGGCATCCTGCCCGGTTCCGATCCGCTGCCCTTCTGCGGCCAGCAGACCAAGGCCGGCCGCTACGGGTTTGTGCTGGCGGGCGCGTGCGGATCGGCGCAGGCGCTGCGGCGAGAGCTGCGCGCGCTGCGGGGCTGGCCGGCGACGTTCGGCCGACTGGATACGCCGCTCGCGTTTCTGTGGTATCAATCGGCCATGCAATGGCGCATCCGGTTGCGGAAGGCGAGTCGAGCGTGAGAGGCGAGGCGCAAAGACAGAACATCCGGCCCAGCCCTCTGCCCGCGGGGCGGAGGCGGGAGGACGGCGGATGCGGCGGTGACGGCGCGTCGCGCCGCGTGCTGGCGATCGCGCCCCAGCCCTTCTTCTCGCCGCGCGGCACGCCATTCAGCGTCTATTACCGCACGATGGTCACGTCGCAGTTGGGCCCGCAGGTCGACCTGCTGACCTACGGCCAGGGACAGGATGTCGACATCCCCGGCGTGCGCATCATCCGCACGCCGGCGCTGCGCTTCCTTGGGCCAGTGAAGATCGGCCCATCCTGGCAGAAGGCGGTGCACGATGTCTTCATGCTGCTGTGGACGGTGGCCCTGCTGCTGCTGCGGCGGTACGACTTTGTTCATGCCCATGAAGAAGCGGTCTTCTGGTGCCGGTTTCTCAAGCCGCTGCTGCGCTTCAAGCTCGTCTATGACATGCATTCGAGCCTGCCGCAGCAGTTGACCAACTTCAAGTTCACCAGGTCTAAGCTGTTGATCGGCATGTTTCACTGGCTGGAGGACGGGGCGCTGCGGGCGGCCGACGCCGTCATCACCATCTGCCCCGACCTGCGGGATTACGCCCTGTCGCGCGGCATTGATCCGGCGAGGCACTTTCTGATTGAGAACTCGATCTTCGACGACGTGTGCGTGAAGGCCGACCCGGACGTCCCGCCCGACGCGGCCGCGCCGGTGATTGAGCCCACCGGTCCGCGCATCGTGTATGCCGGCACGTTCGAGCACTACCAGGGCATCGATCTGCTGATCGATGGCTTCGCGCAGGTGGCGGTCACGCGGCCGGATGTGCAGCTGCTGCTGGTGGGCGGTTCGCCGCCGCAGGTCGACGTGATGAAGCGCCGGGCCCAGGGGCTGGCGCTGGGCGACCAGTGCGTGTTCACCGGACAGGTGTCGAAGGCCGCGGCGCGGCAGCTTCTGGCGACGGCCGACGTACTCGTCTCGCCACGTCGCGAAGGCACCAACACGCCGCTGAAGGTCTACGAACAACTGGCCAGCGGCAAGCCGCTGGTGGCCACGAACATCTACTCGCACACGCAGGTGTTGACCGAGGACGTGTGCTTCCTGGTCGATCCGACGCCCGAGGGGTTCGCCGGCGGTCTGGCCCGGGCGCTGGACGACGCGGGGGGCGCGGCCCGGCGCGTGGCGGGGGCGCGGCGGTTGTACGAGACGGCCTATTCGCGGCCGGCGTATGAGCAGAAGATGCGCGACCTGCTGGCGCTGCTGGGCGTGGCCGCGTCGACGGCCGGCGTCGTGCCGGCGGAGGCACGCTGATGTGCGGCATCGCCGGCGTGGTCGGGTTTGATGGCAAGGTCGCCGCCGACGAAGCGCTGCTGGCGCGCATGGCCGACCGCATGAGTCATCGCGGACCCGACGACTTCGGCTGCTTCGTGCATGGGCACGCGGGCATTGCCATGCGGCGGCTGTCGATCATCGACCTGGCGGGCGGGCATCAGCCGATCTTCAACGAAGACCGCAGCGTCGCCATCGTCTTCAATGGCGAGATCTACAACTACCGTGAGCTGCGCGAAGGGCTTGTGGCGCAGGGCCACCGCTTCACCACCAACAGCGACACCGAAGTCATCGTCCACCTCTACGAGCAGGTCGGGCTGGACTTCGCCCAGCGGCTCAACGGCATGTTCGCCGTGGCCATTCTCGACATGGCCCAGCGCCGGCTGGTGCTGGCCCGCGACCACATCGGCATCAAGCCGTTGTTCTACAGTCTCGACGCCCACCGTCTGGTCTTCGGCTCGGAGATCAAGGTGCTGCTGGAAAGCGGGCTGGTGGACCGGCGGCTCGACGTTGACGTGCTGGGGCAGTTCATGGCTTGGGAGTACATCCCGGGCGCGGGCACGCTGCTGCGCGACGTGCGCAAGCTGGAGCCGGCCCACCTGATGACGGTCAGTCTCGACAGCGGGTGGGTCAGCCTCCAGCGATTCTGGGAGATCCCGCTGGATCGCGGCGCCTCGGAGACGAAGTCGCCGGCCGACTGGGCCGAGGTGGTGGACGCGGCGATCCGCCAGGCAGTGCGGCGGCAGCTTGTGGCCGACGTGCCGCTGGGGGCGTTTCTGTCCGGGGGTGTGGACAGCTCGCTGGTGGTCGCGCACATGAGCGATCATGACAGCGACAGGACGCGGACCTTCAGCATCGGTTTCGACGACCCGAGCTACAACGAACTCGCCTGGGCGCAGAAAGCGGCTGACCATCTGGGCGTCGATCATCGCTATCAGATCATCCAGCCGCATGTGGCCGACCTGTTCGACCACCTGATGAACTTCATGGACGATCCGATCGGCGACTTTTCGATCTTCCCGACGTACCTCGTGTCGCGGCACGCGCGGCAGGACGTGACGGTGGCGCTGTCGGGTGACGGTGGCGATGAACTGCTGGGCGGGTACGAGACCTTCCAGGCGCAGCTCAAGGCGTCGCAGTGGGCGGGTCTGCCCGGCGTGCTGCGCAGGCCGGCGGAGGCGTTGATCCGCCGGCTGCGGCCGACCGCGGCCAAGAAGGGCCTGATCAACAAGGCCAGACGCTTTGTCGAGGGACTCGATGAGCCTGCCGCGATGGGTCACGCGCGCTGGCGCGTATTCACCGGCACGGTCATGCGGCCGGCGCTGTTCACCGACGACGCCCTGGCTCGCATGACCACGCCCGTCGAGGGTCATATCGCCGCCCTCGCTGCACGGGCGCATGGACTGGACGACATTGACCGCGCGTGCTTCGTGGACACATGCAGCTACCTCGTGGACAACTGCCTGGTCAAGAGCGATCGGATGTCGATGGCCTGCTCGCTGGAGCTTCGCGTGCCGCTGCTGGACAGGGAGCTGGTCGAGCTGGCGTTCCGCGTGCCGTCGCGGCTGAAGGCGACCGCCAAGCAGACCAAAGTGCTGCTCAAGCGCATCGCCTGCCGATACGTGCCGCGGCAGTGCGTATATCGGCCGAAGGAAGGTTTCAGCATTCCCATCAAACAGTGGTTGAGGACGGACTTTCGGCCGCTGCTGGAGGATCTTCTGGACGAGCGCACGCTCGCGGCCGAGGGACTGTTCGACGTCACGACGGTGCGGCGGCTCAAGTCCGAGCACATGGTGGGTCGGGCCAACCACAGCCACGTGCTGTGGTCGATGATCGTGTTCCAGGACTGGCGGCGGAGGTGGGGCGCGTGAGCGACCGAATCCTGCGGAACATCGACGCGGCGCTCGATCGGGTATTCGACGTGATCGTGATCGGCGGCGGCGTGTACGGTGCGGCGGCGCTGCTGGAAGCGGCGCGGCGGGGCCAGAGAGCCCTGCTGCTGGAGCGCGACGATTTCGGCGCGGCCACGAGTTGGAACTCGCTGCGCATCGTGCATGGCGGGCTGCGTTATCTGCAGAAGCTTGATCTTCACCGTTTCCGCGAGTCGGTTGGCGAGCGGCGGTGGTTCTGCGCCAATTTTCCCGATCTGGTGCAGCCGCTGTCGTGCCTGCTTCCGCTCTACGGGCAGGGACTCAAGCGGCCCTGGGTCTTCCGTATCGCGCTGGCGATGAACGACCTGCTGTCGCGTCATCGCAACCGCGGTGTGCCGGCGCAGACGCACCTGGCTGGCGGGCGCGTGCTGTCGGTCGAACAGGCGATCGACCGCTTCGGACTGGTGGACCGTGAAGGTCTGCGCGGGGCGGGATTGTGGCACGACGCGATGATGACCAACAGTCAGCGCGTGCTGATCGAGATGCTGCGCTGGGCGGGCGGCCTGGGCGCGGTCGCGCTGAACTATGTGAGCGCGGAGGAACTGATCGTCGAGCGCGGGGTGACGCGAGGCGTGGCGGGGATCGACCGGCAGACCGGCCGGCGGGTGAGCTTCGCCTGCCGCGAGGGCGTGGTGAATTGCGCCGGCCCGTGGTCGCAGACGCTGGCCGAGTCGCTGGTCGCGGGCCGGCGGTTCGAGGGCATGTTCCGTCCGTCGCTGGCGTGCAATCTGCTGCTGGACCGTAAACCGGTGTCGTCTTGCGCGGTGGCGGTGCAGCCTCGGCGGCCGAACAGCCGCGTGTATTTCCTTGTGCCGTGGCGCGGGCGGATATTCGCGGGCACGTATCACGCGCCGTGGGCGGGTGAACTGAATCGACCGGGACCGGACCAGGGCCAGCTCAAGGCGTTTCTCGCGGATCTGAATCTGGCCGTACCCGGTCTGGAACTGCGGCGCAGCGACGTGCTGCGTGTGTACGCGGGGCTGCTGCCGGCCCGTGAGGCGGGCGGCGACGAGCTGGCGGTGCGCGAGGTGGTGTGGGACCACGCGAAGGCCGGCGGGCCGCGAGGATTGGTCAGCGTGAGCGGGGTCAAGTTCACGACGGCGCGGCTTGTCGCCCAGAAGGCGCTGACGGCGCTGCTGGGGGTTCTGCCGCCCTATGCCGTGGGCACGCAGCGCCCGGGCCGCGAGATGGCGACCGCCGCGCTGGATCTGACGGACCCCGCGGGCGTGCTCACGGCCGAGGCGGGCGTGCTTCGGACCGTCGTGGCGGACATGCAGGCCCATGAGGCCGCCCTGCACCTGGATGACCTGCTGCTGAGGCGAACGGACTGGGGGGCCGATCCGGGGCGGATCGACGCCCTGGCCCGGCGCGTGGCGGCGGCGATGGGCTGGTCGACTCAGCGACTGGCGGACGAGCTGGCGCGCCTGCGGCCGGAGAACTGACGCCGCATCGCTTAGAATGATGGCGCATCCGCTGAATCGGGTTGGGCGGGGGCGGTTGGCCGCGGATGGCGTCCATGACCCTGGGGCGACAGCATGTTGAGCATGATTCTGGTGGCGTTGGGCGCGGTGATCACACGCTGGCTGGGCGAGGTTGCGCGCGGTGTGGAGGCGCCGCGGGCGGCGCAACTGGGAGGCTGGGTGTGGGCGATGGGATCGGTGTGGCTGGCGGCGGCGCTGTTGGGCGCGTGGGCGCCGGCCTGGCCCGTCCTTCCGCTGGCGCTGCTGGGTTGGGCGAGCGTGGCGGCGGCGCCGCGGCGGCTTGTCGAGCTGACCAGCGATGTCCTGGCGGCGTTCGTGTTCGCGGCGCTGGCGGTGCCCGCCCTGCCGCTGCTGGCGACGTTCGGGCTGGCGCTGCTGGTCCTGGTTGGCGGGGAGGCGCTGCATCGTCTGCGGCCGAGGCGGAAGATTCGCCGGTCGGCCATCGAGGTGGGCGCCACGGTCGCGGTGCTGCTGGCTGGTTACGCGGCCGCGTGCGCCTGGGCGCAGCAGGACATGAACCCGCGGCCGATTCACGGCCTGTTCACGCCGTCCGTGGGCGTGATGCTGCCGTTCGACCCGGCGGAGCGCGTGGATCTCGATACCGGCGCCGCGGCGTGGCTGGCCGAGCCGCATCGACCGCAATGGGGATCGTCGGGCCCGAGGCGCGGGGCGCTGGTGTTTCACGGGGCGGATTCGGATGGCAGCCACCAGAAGGCGGCCCGTGTGCTTCGGCGCGCGTTGTTGTCGGCTGGTTATATGGTGCTGCTGGTGGACCACCCCGGCTATGGCCAGAGTCCGACGCCAGCTCTGGATGCGCCGATCGAGGCCTGGGATCCGCTGCCGACGGCTCTGGCGGGCCTGCGGGTGCTGACCGGGCAACTGGGCGCAAGCCGCATCATGATCGTCGGGCACTCGATGGGCTGCGTGGACGCTCTGCGGCTGGCGGCGGCGCTCGATTCGGAGCAACTGGCGGGGTCGGTGAGCGCGGTGGTGCTGTTCGGCGGCGCGGTGTCGCCGCGTGATGCGCAGTCGTCGCGGGAGGCGTACTGGCAGCGGCGGTTTCTGAGCGATCGCCGGCTGGCGGCCGACGCCCTGGACGCGGCGACCGTACAGGCGATCCGTGAGCGGTATTACATGATCGACACCTACGCCCGCCAGCTTGGCCCGGATCATGCCCCGGTGCTGTTCGTGCGTTTTGGCCGCGAGTTCGACGACATTCGCCAGCACCGCGACGCCCTGATGAGCCTCATCCCGGGGGTTGTGCGTGTGTGGGATCTCGACTCGACGCACTATTTCAACACCGCGGACTATCAGCCGCTGTACCTGGCGATTGGCGACGTGGGGGTGGCGCGGCAGGTGGCGGATCGCCTGCGCTGGGTGGGGCTTGGTGAAGCGGCTGGGGGTCTGGGGCCGTCGGCCCCGGCCCGGTGACGCGCGGTAAGCCGGCGGGGCGCTGATAACATGCCCAGCATCGGGCGATTCACGTTCCGCAGGCCGCCTGCCGATGGGTAGACGCAGGGCTTTGGCCTATTTGTCGCGGGTGTTGGGGGTTATGAGCCATCTGGACCATCAGACTGAGCGGCCGCGGGTGCTGGTGACCGGCGCGACGGGTTTCACCGGCGGTCATCTGGCGCGGACGCTGCGGCAGCGAGGTTATCGGGTTCGCGCCCTGGTGCGTGACGCCCAGCGTGCGAGCGATCTGGAAGCGCAAGGCATCGAGATCGCGCCCGGCGACCTGACCAGCGCGGACGACGTTCTGAGGGCGGCCGAGGGGTGCGCGGCCATCTATCACATCGCCGCCCTGTACCGTTCGGCCAGGTATGGCGACCAGGTGTACCGCGACGTGAATGTCGGGGGCACGCGGCATGTGCTGGACGCGGCCGATCGTCGCGGCGTGGGGCGGGTGGTGCATTGCAGCACCGTCGGGGTGCATGGCGACATTCAGCACGTGCCCGCCGACGAATCAGCCCCGTTTTCACCCGGTGACATTTACCAGCAAACCAAGCTCGAAGGCGAGATGCTCGCGGCCGAGGCGTTCAAGGGCGGCCTGGGCGGCTGCGTGTTTCGGCCGGTGGGTATTTACGGGCCGGGCGACACGCGGTTTCTGAAGTTGTTCAAGACGATCCACACCGGGCGGTTCCGGATGTTCGGCCGCGGCGACGTGCGGTACCACCTGACGTTCATCGACGATCTGGTCGACGGCATCATCCGGTGTGGTGAAGTCCCGGCCGCCCAGGGCCAGACGTACATCCTGGCCGGGCCGCGCTACACGACGATTGGAGAGCTGGCGGATCGCGTGGCCGATGCGGTGGGCGTGCCCCGGCCGCGCGGGCGACTGCCGATGTGGCCGCTCAAGCTGGCGGCGACCCTGTGCGAGACAGCTTGCAAGCCGCTGGGCATCGAACCGCCCATCCATCACCGCCGGCTGGACTTTTTCATCAAGGACCGGGCCTTCAGCAGTGAAAAAGCGATGCGGGAGCTGGGCTACGAACCGAAGATCGACCTGCCCGAAGGTCTGAAGCGGACGGCCGACTGGTATTTCGAGCAGGGATTGCTGCGCAAGGCTCGTGACGGTGCGCCGGGCGGCGCGTGAGGATCAAGCGTTGAACGGCGAGATGGCCCAGGCAGGTTCCGCGACCGCGCCCAGACGACGGGCGAAGGCGATCGTGCTGCTGGTGATCAAGCTGGCGGTGTCGCTGGGGCTGCTGGGCATCCTGCTGTCGTGGATCGACGTGTCGGAGATGGCCGGCAAGTTCGTGGATCTGCGCTGGGGCTGGTTGATCGTCGGCATCGCGTTGCACCAGTTTCAGGCGGCGATCAGCTCGCTGAGGTGGAAGGTGATTCTGACGGCTGACGACGTGCGCATGCGCTATCTGTTTCTCCTCAAGACCTACCTGATCGCCGGGTTTCTGAGCCTGTTTCTGCCCACCGCGTTCGGCGGCGACGTGTATCGCACGGTGGCGCTCAACCGCGCGGGAGCGAAGATGAGCAAGAGCGCCGCCTCAGTGCTGTTCGACCGCTTCAGCGGGCTGTTCGCCCTGCTGACGATCGGCATAGGCGGCTGCATGCTGCTGCTGGAGCGCGAGGCGGCCCTGCTGGTGCTGCTGGGGTATGCGGCGGCGGTGGCGGGGTTCATGATCGTCACCGGCGACGCGGTGGTCGGCCGGCTGCCGAATCCGACGTCGAAGTATCTGGGCTTTCCGTTCCGCATCATGCGGAGCTTCAACGCGTATCGCCGGCGGCCGAAGGTGCTGGCCGCGTCGCTGGCGCTGTCGTTCTGCTTTCAGTTCAACGTCGTGCTGATCGTGACCTGCTATGCCCGGTCGCTGCGCGTCGACCCGATCGACGTGAGCTTCATGGAGCTGGTGGCGGTGGTGCCGCTGGCGCTGCTGAGCGAGGTGCTGCCGTCGATCAACGGCCTGGGCGTGCGCGAGGGGGCGTTCGTCTTCTTCTTCAAGCTCGTGGGCGGGACGGCCGAGCAGGCGCTGGCCGTATCGCTGATGCTCATCATGCTGCGCTACGTGCAGTCGCTGATCGGCGCGGTGCTGTTCACCATGGCGATGCTGGGGCACGGCCCATCATCTGACCTCGGGCACGTCAGGGTTCCGGTGTCGGACGCCATCGGCCTGCCGTCGGAGCGGACTTCGGAAGGGATATGATCCGAGATGAACACGCAGAACACCACGACAAGCTCCACCGCGCAGGGGCCTGAGCCCGGCAAGCCGGGTGCGACCGCGCTGCGGGCCCAGATCGTGGACCCGCGTCAGTCGGCCCTGCGCAAGTACCAGGATGTGATCGTCGGTTCGACCAGCCTGTGGTATACGATCAAATTCGAGTTGATTCTCTGGCTGGGCGGTGCGCTGCCGGGTGCTTTGGGCCTGCTGGCGCGCAAGCTGCTTTACCCGCGCATCTTCAAACGCGTCGGCCGGGGGACGGTGTTCGGCGCGGGCCTGGTCATTCGTCATCCGAACAAGATCGAGATCGGCGCCAACGTGGTGATCTCTGATCGCTGCTGGCTGGACGCGCGGGGTCAGGGCAACAGCGGCATCCGCATCGGCGATGATTCGATTCTCGGTGACGGCGTGATGCTGCGCACCAAGCGCGGCAGCATCACGCTGGGCCGCAGCGTCGGCATCGGGCCGCTGGCCAGCCTCGATGCCGTGGACAATGACTTGGTCGTCGGCGACAGCGCCATGATCGGCCCGCGCTCCCAGGTCGGCGGCTCGCAGTATCACACGACGCGGCTGGACATTCCGATTCAGGACCAGGGCAAGGAGATCCGTCCCGGCGTGCGGATCGGCAGCGGCGGGTGGATCGGCACGGGCGTGATGATCGTCGACGGGGTGACCATCGGCGACGGCTGCCTCGTCGGGGCTGGCGCGATCGTGCGCGAAGACATTCCCGACTACACCAGCGCCACGCCGCACCAGCGCCTGGTGATGATCAAACGCGGCGGCGAGGGTTCGCCGGGCAACTGAAGCTTTCCGTTTCTGCTGGAGGACTATGAGCCCCCCACTTATCATGACCGCCGCGAGCGCGCGTCGGCAGAGGCCTGGGACCAGCCCAGGCGACGAGGAAATGGACGAATATGGCGGATCAAGCAGTCATCGATGTGGTCTTTCGCGCCGTGGACGAGGTGAACCAGACACGCCCGGTCGACAAGGCTGTGGTCAAGGCGCTCGACACCCGTCTGGCCGGACCGCAGGGTTCGCTGGATTCGTTGGGCCTGGTGAACCTGATCGTGGCGGTGGAGGAGAACGTGCAGATCGAGTTCGGCGTCAGCGTCGACCTGGCCAACCAGCGGGCCGCGACCGAGCGGACAAATCCGCTTGAGAACATCGCGAGTCTGGCGGACTACGTGCAGACTCTGATCCGCGAGCAGCGTGATGCCTGACACGCGCGCCCGCCTGCTGACGGTCAGCGATTTCAACACGGACAACTTCGCCGCGCTGATGAGCAACAGCGACGAAGCGCCGCTCGTGGAGGCGATTGCCGCGCCGTTCGGGCAGCCGCACCAGCTTCTGCTCAACGGCGACGCGGAGGCGTGGCGGCGGCGCCCGGATATCGTGGTGGTGTGGACGCGGCCGCAGGTGATTCACGGGTTTGACCTGGCTCTGAACGCCGAGCCGTTCGCCGTCGAGCACGTGCTTGAGGAGGTGGATGCCTTCGCGTCGCTGGTGCTCCAGGCCGCCGGCCGAACGCGCACCGTGCTGGCGCCGACATGGGTGCTGCCGCCGTATGAACGCGGATTCGGACTGCTCGATCATCGGCAGGGTCTGGGGCTGCGCGACCTGCTGCTGCGGATGAATCTGCGTCTGGCGGAGCGTCTGGCGGAGAGGCCCAACTGCTTCGTGCTCGATGCCCAGCGCTGGATGCAGCGGGCCGGCCAGCGGGCGGTCAATCCCAAGCTCTGGTACATGGGCAAAATCGCATTCGGCAACGATGTTTTCGCGGCCGCGGCGGCGGATGTGAAGGCCGCGCTGCGGGCTGTCGCCGGCGAGGCGCGAAAACTGGTGATTCTTGACCTGGACGACACGCTCTGGGGCGGGGTGGTCGGCGAGGTGGGCTGGGAGCAACTGATCCTGGGCGGCCACGATGGCGAGGGCGAGGCGCTGGTCGATTTCCAGCATGCCTTGAAGGCCCTGTCGCGTCGCGGCGTGCTGCTGGGGGTGGTGAGCAAGAATGACGAGGCGGTGGCGCTGGAGGCGATGCGTCGGCATCCGGAGATGGTGTTGCGGCCGGACGACCTGGCGGGCTGGCGGATCAACTGGAACGACAAGGCGCAGAACGTCGCCGATCTGGCGGCCGAGTTGAATCTCGGGTTGCAGTCGGTGCTGTTCATCGACGACAACCCGGCTGAGCGGGCGCGGGTGCGCGATGCGCTGCCCGAAGTACTGGTGCCGGAGTGGCCGGCCGACAGGATGCTCTACCGCCAAGCGCTGGCGGAGCTGACGTGCTTCGACACAGCCGCAGTGACCGAGGAGGACCGGCAGCGGGCGGCGATGTACGTCGCGCAGCGGCGGCGCAAGGATACGCTGCAGAGTGTCGGATCACTGGATGAATGGCTCAAGACGCTGGAGATGGTGGTGCGGATCGAGCCGTTGTCGACCCAGAACCTGCCGCGTGCGGCCCAGCTCTTGAACAAGACCAACCAGATGAACCTGCGCACGCGGCGGATGGGTGAGGCGGAGTTGCTGGCCTGGTCGCAAGAGCCCGGCCGGCGGGTGTGGGCGATCCGGGTGGCGGACAAACTGGGCGACATGGGACTGACCGGACTGATGAGTCTGGAGCGGGACGGGTCGGCCGCCCATCTGCCCGATCTGCTGCTGAGCTGCCGCGTCATGGGCCGCAAGATCGAGCACCTGATGCTGGCGCTGGCGGCGCGCGAGGCCGGCCGCATGAACCTGGGCCGGGTCGAGGCCCGCTACCAGCCGACGGCCAAGAACGGACCATGCCTGACGGCGTTGGGTCAGTGCGGATGGGACTACGATGAAGCCTCGCAGGTCTTCTCATGGGACACGGGCAAAGCCTATCCTTTCCCGCCGCATCTGCGGGTCGAGGAGTCCACGTAGGCGGTCGGCCGCCGTTTTCATTCACGGATGGGGCGGGATATCCTGACCGCAAGACACCGGTGTTCGAGTCACGCCTTTGAGGCGGCCAGGGGAACGGCACGGTATGAATAACATTTCCTCGTCCATATCCACGTCACGATTTCTTCTGTTGCTGCTGGTCATCAGCGTGCTGGGGGCGGGCCTGCGGATGTACAGGCTGGCCGGGCCCGGCGTGTGGAATGACGAGCTGTACACGGTGCGCGACGCGATCGATCTGGACGCGACGTTTTTCAAGGCTCCGCCGAAGGTCTTCGGGTATGTGTCGACCCACCTGGGTCTGCGTCTGGCGGGAGCGGACCTGAAGAGCGCGGCGCGCGATGAAGCCTTCGGCTGGCAGGCGGCGGGAATCGACCATTTCGCCATGCGCATCGGCTCATGCCTGGTGGGTATCCTGACCGTGCCGGTGCTGGGCCTGATGAGCCGGCGGTTTCTCGGCGATCGGCCGGCGCTGATCGCGGCATTGCTGCTGGCGGTTTCGCCGTGGCACATCTACTGGAGCCAGGGCGCGCGGTTCTACTCGCAGCAGTTCCTCTTCTACAACATGGCGTTCATCCTGTATTTCATGGCCACGCGCGAGCACAAGCCGATCAGGTTGCTGCTGGCGCTGGTGCTGGCGGGGATGGCGTTTTTCTCGCAGCTCACAGCCGCGGCCATTGCTGTGGTGTGGGTGCTGGACCTGCTGCTGGACCGCTTCAATCCCCAGCCGTTCCGCATCGGCCGCCACGGCTTGCTGTGGATCAGCGCCATTGGCGTGTTCTGTGCGGCCGTGGTGGCCTACGACGTCTACAAGCGCACGGACCTGTGGATCGACAGCTTCCAGGGCTCGAGCACCAGCGCGCCGATGTTCATTCTCGGCGTGATCTTTTTCGTCGGGCCGAGTCTGGTGGCGGCTGGGCTGCTCATGGCGTGCAACCAGTGGCGTGAGGATCGGCGGCGGGTGGTCTATCTGCTGCTTGGCGGGATCCTGCCGATTCTGGTGTTCGCCTCGTTGTCGATGCGTCAATACGCGGGCACGCGTTACAGCTTCTGCTGCCTGTATGCCTGGGTCGCCTTGGGCGCGGTGGGGCTGGACCAGTTGTGGCAGATGCTGCGTCCGAAGCTGGGGCTGTGGGCGGCGGCGACACCGCTGCTGGTGGTGATGGCCCCGATGGCACTGACGCTGTCGGCCTACTACACCCAGGGTCATGCCTTCCATCCGCGGTGGCAGGAGGCGTTCGCCTTCGTGGCCAGGCACCGACAGCCGGGCGAAGAGGTGCGCACCTCAGTGCTGGAGGTGGGTCAGTATTACCTGCGGGACGCGGGCGTGAAGTTGATTCCGCGCAATGCCGAAGATCTGGCTGAGCGGGCGACCGAGCCGTGCTGGCTGGTGGAGTCGGCGGGGCTTCCGATGACAGGCCTGACGGGCCACTGGCTGGACCGCGTGGCGGATCTGCGTGTGTATTACGACGTGTGGAACATGCGGCCGCTGACGTCGATCCGCGTCTACCACTACGAGCCTGCCGCGGTGTCAACGACTCAGCCATCCCCCCGGCCGTGAGCACAGCGCTCGGGCACGGTCATCTGTTACGTCGAGCTGCGCTGGCGCGAGGGTCGAGAGAAGCAGGCGATTTATGCGGCGGCGCTGCGCGATCTGATGGTGGACTTTGTGGCGTCGATCCGGGACTCGGGGCACGGGTCGAGGGTGACGGCGGCGGGCAGGCGAGGGGTGCATCCGCGACGCGATCGCGATAGGCTGAGGGCGCGCGACAGTTGGGTTGCGCGTTTCCATGGGCTGAACGGCGTGCTCCAGACGTTGACCAAGAGCCTGTTGATCTTCGTGGGCGCGGGTCTGGGGGCCAATGCCCGTTACTGGATCGGGGCCTTGGTGGCCGACCGGCTGGGGTCGGTGTTTCCCTGGGCGACGCTGCTGGTGAACATCAGCGGCTCGGTGGTCATCGGGCTGTTTCTCGGGTTGGCGATGCAGGAGAACTGGTCGCTGTCGGCGCGGCTGTTTGTGGCGGTGGGTGTGCTCGGGGGCTACACGACCTTCTCGACGTTTTCGTGGGAAACTCTGAACCTGATCCGCGAGCGATCGCTGGGCCTGGCGATGGGGAATGTGCTGGGCAGTGTGGTGCTGGGGCTGGTCGGCTGCTACCTGGGACTGGTGGCGGCTCGGGCGCTGGCGGGCGGGTGAGGGGGCGAGGCGATGCGGCGCAGGCCGCGATGGGGTCCATCCAATGAGAATCGACGGACCAGCACGGGCACTGAGCATCTTCGTGGGCGAGTCGGACCAGTGGCACGGCCGACCACTGTATGCCGCGATCATCGAGAAGGCCCGGGCCCAGGGCCTGGCCGGGGCGACGGCCACGCACGGGCTGATGGGCTTCGGCGCCAACAGCCGCATTCACACGGCCTCGATCCTGCGGCTGTCGGAAGACCTGCCGGTGGTGGTGCAGATCATCGACTCGCCGCAGCGGATCGCGTCATTTCTGCCTCTGCTGGATGAGATGGTCAGCGAGGGGCTGGTCATGAGTTTCGACGTGACGGTGGAGCGTTACGTCCACACGTCCAGCGGGAAGCCTGGAGAGGCGGGCGCGGCCGAGCAGCCGGGTTGAGTGAAGGCGGGAAGTCGATCGACGCGAGCGGACGTTGACCCCTGCAGGCATGCGGTCCAGGGCAGGGTCCGCGTCGGGTTATCGCGCTGGCGCGGGGCGATCGACTGCGCGCTTCCACGCAGCGCGGGCGGCGGGTCTTGTGTCGGCGCGGGTCCGGGGGTTCAACGTCACCTCGGGGCCGGCCGATCCTAGGTCGGGGAGGCTCGAACGGCAGGCCCGACGACCTGGCGGGTCGGCTTCCACAGGCGACGGCTCGCCGCGACGCGGGCTGAGGATCGGCGATGAGTCCTCCGAAGGCTCCGCAATCAAGCCCGACGACGACCGGGCCGGTGGACGCCGGCCGCGAAGCCGAGCGTCCGCGGCTGCGCCGCCTGGTGCTGATCCCGACATTGATCGTCACGCTGCTGGGGCTGATCGTCACGCTGGTGGTCATCTGGGGTATGCTGCAGTTGCACCTTCGCGATCACAGCGCTCTGGAGCAGACGCTGACGGGCGAGGCGCTTGAAGGCACGATCGAGCGCGACATCAGCATGCTTGGTGCGGCCATGCTGCCGGTGCTCAACGACCAGCGGCTGGCGCGGGCGTTTGTCGAAGGCGACCGGACGACGCTGCTGAACCAGACGAGGCCGCTGTACGAGATGCTTCAGCGGAGCCTGGGGATCACCCGCTTCTATTTCACGGATGCGCAGCGTGAGGTTTTCCTGCGGGTGCATGCGCCCCAGAAGTTCGGGGATCGGATCGATCGGGTCACCGCCGTTGAGGCCCAGCGCACGGGCGAGAGGTCAGCGGGGATCGAGCTGGGGCCGCTGGGCACCTTGACCTTGCGCGTGGTCGAGCCATGGGTCGCCGACGGGCGACGGATCGGCTACGTAGAGCTGGGCACGGAACTGAGCCATGTACTGGACATGGTGGCCCGTGTGCTGGATGAGCGGCTTCACGTGCTGGTTCACAAGGCGTATCTGGAACGAGCCCGCTGGGAGGCGAGGCAGCGTGCCCTGGGGCGCCGTCCGGACTGGGATCGATTGAAGGACTGGGTGGTCGTCAGCCCGTCGCCGCTCGACCTGCCGGAGCAGGCGACGACGGCGCTGGATGCATGGCTGAGGGGACAACGGGACGCCACGACGCATCTGAGGGTCGGCGATCGACGTCTGGCGGTAGCGACGGCCGCGCTGTCGGACATTGAAGGGAGGCCCGTCGGTTCACTGCTGATGCTGCGCGACGCGACGCATGAGTTCACGGCGTACTGGCACGCGGTGCGAGCGATGACCGTATGCGGTCTCGCCGCGGCGCTGGTGCTGGGGCTGTTTCTGTGGCGCGTGCTCGGGCGCGTGCAGCGTGACCTGACGGGCGCGCATCGTCGGCTGCTGGAGGAGAATCGAACGCGGGCGGCGCACCTGTTGTTCCTGTCGCAACTGATGGAGGCGATTCCCAGTCCGATCTTCTACAAGGATCGGGAAGGCCGCTATCAGGCCTGCAACCAGGCGTTTGAACAGTTGATCGGCCGGCCGCGGCTGGAGATCATCGGCAGGACGGCCCGTGACCTGGCGCCCGGCGAACTGGCCGAGCGGTACATGGAGATGGACCGCCAGCTTTTCACGCATCCCGGCAGGCAGCGGTATGAGGCGGCGGCACGTCGGGACGATGGGCGTGAGCGGCAGGTGATCTTCCACAAGGCGACGCTGGTCGACGCCGACGGCCGGGTGTCGGGCCTGGTGGGCGTGGTGACGGACATCACCGAGCAGAAGCAGGTGGAGCAGGATCTTCGTGAGGCCAAGCGGGCCGCGGAGGCGGCCGCCACCGCCAAGAGCGAGTTTCTGGCGAACATGAGCCACGAGATTCGCACGCCGATGACGGCCATCCTCGGCTACGCGGACCTGCTGGGCGAGTCGATCGCGTGCTGCGGGGTATGTCCCGAGCACCAGAACTGCTCGACGCGGGCATGTAACCGCGAACACCTGCAGACCATCGCCCGCAACGGCCGGCACCTGCTGGCGATCCTCAATGACATTCTGGATCTGTCCAAGATTGAAGCCGGCCGTCTTGACATCGACAAGGCGGTGGCGGATCCGCAGGCGATCGTGGAGGAAGTGGCATCGTTGCTGCGCGTCAGGGCGCGGGAGAAGGGGCTGTCGCTGGCGACGGAGTTCGGCGGGTCGGTCCCGCGCCGGATTCGTACGGATGCGGTACGTCTGCGGCAGATTCTCATGAATCTGGTGGGCAACGCGGTGAAGTTCACCGAAAGCGGCGGCGTGCGCATCGTGGTGCGCGCCGAGCGGGAGCCGACGCCGCGCATGACCTTCCAGGTGATCGACACGGGCATCGGTCTGACCCCGGAGCAGATGGGCCGGCTTTTCCAGCGGTTCACCCAGGCCGATGGCTCGACGGCTAGACGCTTCGGCGGCACGGGTCTGGGCCTGACCATTTCAAGCCGGCTGGCGGAGATGCTCGGCGGCACGATCAGCGTCGACAGCAAGCCCCAGGAAGGCAGCACGTTCACGCTCACGATCGACCCCGGCCCGTTGGAGGACGCGGCGGAGGAGGAAGCGATCATTGGCCGGCCTGCGGCCGCGGAGCGGATCACGGCGGACACTCATGAACCGCGCCAGCCGACTTCGGCGGGGCCACTTTCCGGGCGGGTGCTGCTGGCGGAGGACGGCCCGGACAATCAGCGTCTGGTGAGCTTCATCCTGCGCAAGGCAGGCCTCGATGTGGAGCTGGCGGAGAACGGCGTGGTCGCATGCGCGAAGGTCGCCGATGCCCTGGCGGGACAGTCGCCCTACGACCTGGTGCTCATGGATATGCAGATGCCGGAAATGGACGGCTACGCGGCCACACAGCGGCTGCGGACGATGGGCTTCGAAGGACCGATCATCGCTCTGACCGCCCACGCGATGTCGGGCGATCGGGAAAAGTGTCTGCGGGCGGGCTGCGACGACTATGCGACCAAGCCGGTGAATCGGCCGGTCTTGCTGGCGATGATCGCCCGGCATCTGAGCCTGGACGCGGGCGCGCTTCCGCCGGGCTCGCCGTCGGGTGCCCGCGGTGACGGCGAAGGCTGAGCATGGCGGACGCCGTCAGGAGCCCCACGGCTGCCGGCTCAGCAATCACGGCATGCGGTTGGGCCGTGATGCGCGACCGGCCCGGGACAAAGAGAGCAGATCACTCCGGTTGGCGGACGGGGGCATCCGGCTTCAGATAGCGCAGGAGAAACTGCAAGTCGGTTTCCGTCTCCTTCGCGGGCTCACTGAAGGCCAGTTCGTTGGCGATCCCCAGGCCGTCGAGTCGGGCCTTGAGCAGTTGACCGAACCGAGGATGGTGGATGCTGTGCGTTTCGCCCAGGTCGTGCTCGGAATCGTCCCAGGTGTAGGTCAGCCGCACGGGCGGGTCGTCGGCCGAGAGGTGGTTGATCGGTGAGGCGTCTTCGAACAGGTGGACCAGTTGCGGCGAAAGGTCGTCGGTCGGCCCCTCCTGGCCGAAGAGCTGCCACAGCGGCAAGGCCTTCCAGCCGGGTCCGGGGATGTGCTCGCGGATGAAGCGAGGGTCGTAGGACGACTGCGTGTTGGCGACGGCCATGCAGGTCAGGCGTGTGGACTGTCGCGCCACGGGATCGTCGCTGTCGGGGTCGGCCAGATCGTCGTGAAAGCCCAGCCAGAGGCTGATGCCGCCGCCGGCCGATCCACCACCCGCCGCAAAACGCGTTGGATCAAGGTTCCACGCCTGCGCCTGGCTGCGCAGGAACTGCACGGCCCGGGCGCCATCGAGCATCTGGGCGGGATACGGCGCGTCGCTGGAGAATCGATAGGTAATGGAGGCGACGGAGATACCGGCCTGAAGATATGCGTCGAGCATGGCTGGTGGATGGGGTCCGCCGTTGCGGAAGCCCCCGCCATGGATGCGAATCAGCAGCGGCGTGGGCTTGTCCGAGTCGGCGAGCCAGATGTTGAGGATGTGGCGCGCATGCGGGCCGTAGGCGACGCGGGCGTGGGTCGGCGGCGCGAAGGTGCGGCCGTTGGACGGCTGTCGCGGCGCGTCGTCGTCGGGGGCGCCTTGGGTTGATGGCGTGAGACCGATCGCGATCAGACCGATCATGACGAACAGGATGAGTTCTCGCATGGGCACCATCGTATCGCTGGCTTGTGGGCTTTTGTCCACGGACATGGCGGACTGCTTAGCCATACGCGCAGAATCCATGCCCACAAGCGCGGCAGGCCGAGAGCCATGGGCGGCAACGCTATAATCGCCGCACTTTCAAGCGGAATCTGATGCGCGTTCAAATCCACCAGCTTGATGCAGCGGTCGCGACCAAAGCCCAGCGTCTGGACCAGGTTGATGCGCTGGTGCGGCGACAGGAGCCGGCGGACCTGATTCTTCTGCCGGAGCTGTGGCCGACCGGGTTTTTCCGCTTCGACGGCTATGCCGCCGACGCCGAGCCGATCGACGGTCAGGTTGTGACGCGCATGGCCGCGCTGGCGCGGTCGTGTCAGACGCACCTGTTCATGGGCAGCTTCGTGGAGCGCGACGGGGAGGAGCTGTTCAACACCAGCGTCCTGCTCGGGCCCGACGGCCGCGTGCTCGGCGCTTACCGCAAGATTCACCTGTTCGGCTACCAGTCGCGGGAAAGACAACTACTGAGCGCGGGTCGTGAGCCGGTGGTTGTCGACACTGCTTTGGGGCGCGTCGGGCTGTCCACCTGTTACGACCTGCGGTTTCCAGAGCTGTATCGACACATGATGGAGCGGGGCGCGACGATGTTTCTGGTGGCGTCGGCCTGGCCGGCGGCGCGCTGCGCGGCCTGGCGGCTTTTCAACCAGGCCCGAGCACACGAAAATCTGGCGTGGCTGATCGCGTGCAACGTGGCCGGCGAAAGCGACCGTACGCCCATGGCCGGACACAGCATGGCGGTGAGTCCGATGGGCGACATCGTCTGCGAAGCCGACGACCAACCGGTCTGCATGACCTTCGATTGCGATCCCGCAGCGGTCAGCGAGGCGCGACGGAGCTTTCCGGCCCTTGACGACCGTGTGCCGGGCCGTTCATGGGAGCAAGGAGCGAGGCCTTGACACTCAAGGAACACAAAGAGTTCTACGCGGTTGACACGCGCAGCGGTTTCGAGCCGGTGCCGGGTTATCCGCCGGGCATCACGCAGAAGATTCTCTCCGGCCGCCTCGACGAGCGGCGCCGGGCCGGCACGCGCACGCGGCTGCTGAAGTTTGAACCCGGGGCGTTCACCACCGAGCCGTTCGAGCACGAATACTGGGAAGAAGTGTTCCAGCTCACCGGCGACCTGATCGTCGGCCGCGATGCCCCACGAACCTTCGGGCCCATGACCTATGCGTGCCGCCCGCCGCACACGCCGCACGGCCCGTTTCGCAGTGTGCATGGATGCATCCTCCTTGAAACGCACTTCTTTTCGCCGCTCGAAGGGGCCTGATGCATGCCTACCCCAGGACGACGCGCGACGACGCTGTGCCTGACCGTCGAGACCGACGACGGCCCGCGGCCGCTGTCGTTCGAGATGCGGCGGATGATCAATGCCGGTTTCGTCGGGCGGGATCAGGTGGCGGTCAAAGCGCACATTGACGAGCTCGCGGCCGAGGGCATCGCCCCCCCGCCGCGCGTACCCATGCTCTTTCCCGTGCTGCGCAGCGCACTGGCTGTCGACGATGCGATCGAAGTCGTCGGCGACAGAACTTCCGGGGAGGCCGAGTTCGTTCTGCTCGTCGACCGCGATGGGCTGTATGTCGGCATCGGCAGCGATCACACGGACCGCGCTTTGGAAGCGGTCGACATGCTCGCGTCCAAGCAGGTTTGCGCGAATGTGCTGGGATCGCGGGTCTGGCCGTACGAAGCGGTCGTCGACCATTGGGACGACCTGTTGATCGAAAGCTGGACCGCGGGCGACGATGGACGCGAAGCGCCCTACCAGAGCGCCGCCCTGTCGAAGCTGCTGTCGGCTGAGGATCTGCTCGCCCTGGTGCGCAGCCGCTGGGGGGCGCCCGCGGAGGCGGGCACGGTGATCTACGGGGGCACCGTGCCGATCCTGGGCGGCCGGACGATTTTCGGCCGCACGTTTCGCTGTGAGCTGCGTGATCCGGTCCGCGGCCGATCGATCCAATGCGCGTATGTCGTCGAGCGTCTTGACGATCTGACGTGAAAGGGCGTGTATGGATGTTAAGCGATCATCACGGCCCTCGGCCTGGCGGGATCCCGGCGTGCGTCTGGCGGCGGTGCTGTCGACGTTATGGCTGGCGTCGTGGATGCTGGCGTGGTGTCCGGCCGAGGTCACGGGGCCGTTGGGGTTGCCTTGGCTGACCTGGTCGCACATCGTCCTGGGCGCGGCGGCGGTGGCGTCCACGATCTGGGCGGTCGGAGCGCTGGGGCGATGGGAGGGAGCGTCATCAACACACTCGAAGTGATCGTCACGCTGGGCTACTTTGCGTTGTGCATCGGCATCGCGGTGTTTTTTCAGAAGCGCGCCCGGGGCGGCGGCGCGGCCTACTGGGCGGCCGACGGAGCGATCGGCTACGTGGTCAACGGTGTGGCGCAGTTTTCCGCTCTGCTCAGCGCGGCCAGCTTTCTGGGATTCCTCGGCCTGGCGTACAGGCTCGGCTGGTCGATGACGACCATCGCTTTCGGCGTGGGGTCCACCCTGGGTTTCGCCCTGTCGCTGCTGCTGGTGGGCGGGCCGCTGCGGCGCTACAGCGCCAGCCGAGGCAAGTTCACACTGGCAGGTTTCTTCGAGGACCGCTTCGGCCCCCACACTTCGCTGGCGACGACGATTTTCGTGCTGGTGCTGTTTCCAGCCTACATCATTCCGCAGTTGATGGGCGGCGGGCTGGCGGCGGCGAACCTGCTGGGCATCCGTTTCGAACTGGCGGTGGTGCTCGCGGCCGCGGTGTTCGTCGCCTACGTCGTCATCGGCGGCATGCTCTCGGTCACCTGGACCGATTTCATGCAGGGTCTGCTCATGTTCGCATGCATGGTGGGGCTTTCCATCACGGCGATGGTTGTTCTGGGCGGCCCGGTCGCGCTGGTGGACAAGGCCAGGGAGGTGAACCCCCACTACCTCGACCTGCCGCCCATGCCGACGGCCTCGCTGATGGGCCTGACCTTGAGCGTGATTCTGCTGGTGGTCTGTTCGCCGCACATCATCATGCGGATCTTCACCGCCCGCAGTGTTCGCGAAGGGCGTGCGGCCCTGGCGCTGACCAGCGCCATCACGCTCGTTTTCCATTTGCTGGGCTACCTGGGCGTCGCGGCGGCGGCCCTGGTGCTGTTCCCCGAGCTCGAGCGCATCGACAACACGTACATCGTTGTGATGAACGAGCTGTTTTCGCCGCTGGCGCGGGGCCTGGCGACAGCGGGCATTCTGGCGGCGATCATGTCGACGACCGATGCAATGCTTCTGGCCGCGGGAGCCGAGTTCTCGGCCAATATCTATCGGCGGTACCTGAACCGCCAGGCGGACGATGCGACCCAGATTCGCGTGGCCCGCAACGTGATGGTCGCCATGGGCGTGGCGGCTACGGGGTTGGCGCTGCTGCTGCGTGACCACGACATCGGCGTGATCGTCGGCATCGTGGTGGGCGGGACGGGTTCGTCCTTCGCCGCGCCGCTGGTGCTGGGCATCTGGTGGCGGCGCGCGAACGCGGTCGGCGGATGCCTCGGCGTGATGGTCGGATTCTTCGCGTACCTGCTTCTGCTGCTGGTCAGCGATCTGCCGCCCTTCTCGCACGTGCTGATCGCCCTGCCGCTGTCGGCGCTGTGCGTGATCGTGGGCTCATGGCTGTCTTCGCCGCCGCCGACGCAGCAGAGCGAACTCGTCGCCGCGCTGCACGCCCAGGCGCTCGATAGGCCGGGCACATCAGACTCGTCGGACCGCGGTTAGAACACGTCGGCCCGCGCGTACTGGAGCGGCAGCGCGAGAGGCACGTCCAGTTGTTTCGCAGCATGGTGCGGCCAATACGGATCCCACAGGGCCATGCGGCCGAGCACGACCACGTCCGCCCGGCGGGCGGCGATGATCTGTTCGGCCAGCCTCGCGTCGCCGATCAGCCCCACCGCTGCGGCGGCGATCTTTGCGCCGCGGCGCACCGTCTCAGCCAGCGTCACCTGGTAGCCGGGATACAGCTTGATGCTCTGCCGCGGCGAGGCTCCGCCGCTGGAACAGTCGATCAGATCGACGCCGATCGCTTTGAGCTGACGCGCCAACTCGACGCTGTCGTCCACCGTCCAGCCGCCCTCGACGTGATCGCTGCAAGACAGGCGCACAAAAAGCGGCAGGTCGTCAGGCCAGACGGCCCGCACCGCCCGCGCGACATCGAGTGTCAGGCGTATGCGGCCGGCAAAGTCGCGGCCATAGGCGTCGTTGCGCGTATTGGTCAATGGCGAATAGAAGCTGTGCAGCAGGTAGCCGTGGGCGGCATGGATCTCGGCGATGCGGAACCCGGCCGCGAGGGCTCGCCGTGCCGCGGTCGCGAACTGTCCGACGACGCGGTCGCATTCCGCAGCCGACATCACGCGGGGCACGAGATTACCGGGTTCCCAGGGTTGATCCGTCGGGCCGATCACCGGCCAGCCGCCGCTGTCAGGTTTCAGCGCGCGGCGCTCCTCCCACGGCCGGGCGTGCGAGGCCTTCGGACCGGCGTGGGCGAGCTGGATGCCCGGCAGCGCGCCGTGCTCCGCGATGCCCGCGGCGATGCGGGCGAAGGCCGCTTGTTGCGCGTCATTCCACAGACCCAGATCATGCGGGCTGATGCGGCCCTCGGGCGCCACGGCCGTGGCCTCGGTCATCACGATGCCGAACCCGCCGACCGCCCGCGTAAGCAGATGCACATGGTGCCAGTCTGTCGGCTCACCTTCGCGCGGCTGCCCCGGCGGCGCGGCCGAGTACTGGCACATCGGCGAGACCATGATGCGATTGCGCGCGGTGAGGCCGCGCAGCCGCAGCGTCTCGAACAGATGCACACGCCGCCGGGATGGCTTCTCTGTGCCGCCGCTCACTTGAAGACGTCCTCGATGCGCACCGCCCGGCGATGCACGCGGCCATGGAACGGCGGGAACTTCGACATGTCCGCACGCGCGGCCGCCCGCTGCGGCGAGGTGATGGCCGCTTTGAGGTCGTCGAGTGAATCGAACAGCATCCGCGCGATCATGAACACGCGGTCCGCATCGCTTTCGCCCGCCTCGCCCACGTCCTGGCTCACCATCAGCTCCAGCCCGCGCAGCTTCGGAAACTTACGTACCAGAGGCAGATGATGCTCACGGTAGTAGCGTACGAACGCCTGCGGATCGTCCGGCCGGCCTTCATAAATCACCAGATACGCCCACGCCACGTCATACACTCCATGATTGATTGTGAACCGCCAAGGCGCCAAGGATGCCAAAAACGCAGTCGTAGGGTCCGTGAAGCGAAGCGATATCCGCTTTTTACCCGGTGTATTGCGGCTGTCGCCCCTTCGCAGCTCTGCCCGCCCCTGCACAATATTGCGCGCTATCTTTCCCTGGCGTCTTGGCGGTAACTCGCTGTCACCGCACCTCAGGCACCAAGGTAATCGCTCAACTTCACCTTGCCCCAGTTCTTCGGCCAGGCGCGGTCGAACGCCTGGCGCTGCGTCCTGTAAGGCATGGGCTTGGTCGCGTCGATGCCCCACTTGCCCACCACGCTTGGGAAACGCGTATCTTTCGTGTCGGGCAGCGCATCGACCAGCGGCATGCCGGTCGGGTCGAAGGGGAAGGCCCGCCCGTTGGGGACGACGATCAGATCCTTGCTCGGATCGACGCGCGTCGCCAGGGCGTATTCGACTTCGCGCGGGTCGTGAATGTCGATGTCCGGGTCCACCGCCACGACCATCTTCATGTTCAGCCAGGTCGCGCCCATCGTGGAGAGCAGCGCGTCGGTGATCTGACCGTCGAAGGCCGCCTCCACCTGGAGCAGGCACATCAGCGATCCGCCGCCCGACGGAAAGTGTACGTCATGCACCTTCAGGCCCATGGCCGCCAGCCGCTCGTAAATGATCGCCTCGTGGAACAGCCGGGGCATCTCCTGGTGGTCGGTGAAGGGCGTCATCTGGTGGTTGCGGTAGACGCGGTCGTCGCTCATCGTGATGGCAGTGACCTCGAAGACCGGCTGCTGGGCGGCATAGGGCGTGAAGAGCATCGTCGGCCCAGGCGACGGGCCGTCCTGCGCCGTGCGCGTCGGGTGGCAGTAGCCCTCGATCACGATGCTCGCGTCGGCCGGCACCACGAGGTCCACCGTTTTGCACCTGACCACTTCGCCCACGCGCCCGCTGATCGACTCGAAAAGCTCCAGCTCCCACCAGTCCTTGTGCGGATGCGAGTAGCAGCCCGCCAGCTCCCATGCCGGGTCGACGCCGATCACGATCGCCTGCGGCATTTTCGTGCCTGCCGCCCGGTGCCGCGCGAGAAAGCGATTGGCCGTCGGCGTCACGAACGACGCGACCATCTCGTTGCGGCCCAGCACGCCGCAGCGCGGGTACATCTGGTTGAACTGGCCGGTGTCAGGATCCTTGTGCACCACAAACGACGTGGTGTAGGGATACGGGTCCAGGTCCGTGTGCGTGACGATCGGCAACATGCCCAGGTCGACGTCGTCGCTTCGGTACACATGCGTCTGACAAGCCGCGTCGTTGACCTGCTTCAGCTTGCGCGGCCCGCGGCGAAGCACTTCGAGCAGGCTCGGCACCACGTCCTTGGGATCGCAACCCAGCACGCGCGCCTGGCAGGCGCGGGTCCGGAAAAGCTGGTCAACCAGCCGGTATGACTCATAGCCGACGATGTTGTCGAAGACGATGGTCTGCTGCGTCTGTGCCGTCAGCGCCCCGACATCGTCAAGCCGCACGGGCCTGCGGATGTGCAGATGCTCAGCCGCGAAGCGCTGGAGAAACGACTGGATGCTCATGATCTTCTCCGCGGGCGTTCAAGGTTTGGCCGCTGCGTTCGGGCGTGCATCGCCGGGCTTGAAGTTCACCCAGTGCGTGTACTGTGTCACGGGGTCTTCGATGGGCGCGGCCATGGCGGTGTGCATGGTGTTGTACATCTTCCAGAAGCCGGCGACGAGCACGATCTCCATGACTTCCTGGGGCGAGAAGTGCCGGGCCAGCGCGGCACGCTGCTCGTCGGTGACGCCATGCGGATCGATGGAGGCTTGGTAGACGAACTGCATGGCAGCATCCTCGCGTTCGTCGGCCGGGGTCTGCATCGAGAGTGTTGCGGCGAGATCTTCCTCGGTGAGATCCCATCGCCGCTGCAGCGTCGCGCAATGGTGGCTGGTGCAGTAGGTGCACTGGTTCGCCTGGCTGGCGACGAGGGCGAGCTTGTATTTGAAGTGTTCGGAGAGGCTGTTGCGTTCGTCGCGCATCACGGCATTGTTGATGCGGAACAGCGGGTCGGCGATCCAGGGCACGTGCAGGTAGAGGCGCAGCGTGTGCGGGAGAAACCCCATGCGATGGATGTAATAGTGCAGTTCCGGGCGCACGTGAATGGGCACGTGTTCGAGATGGTCGCCGACTGGCGGATAGGGAATGAACGCCTGCTGATCGCCGGCGGCGTGGAGTTGGTCGGCCATGGGCCGGCGTGAATCATCAGAGGATCGAGTCATGGGGTGCGCTCCTGATTCGGCCACAACAACGCGACGCGCGGGGAAAACGTGTGAGCAAGTGGACACGACGCGCAGCGTGATGGCGGGTGCGCCTTCAGACTAGTGAGCGTGGGCGCGATCGCCAACTGCCCGCGGCCCGCAGCATGGGAATATGCATCCAACAGATGAGGCGCTATTTTGCCTGTGTGCGCATCGAGGAGGCCAGTTCGCGCGTGCGGACCGGCGAGACATGCGCCCGTGGCAGTGCGCGGCATGCGGGAGATTGCGGGCGGCAGCGCGTCACGCAGACCAGTCAGCCTCGAGCGATCAGAACTCTTCGACCGCCGGCTGACCTTCGAGCCAGCGGATCATGTTCAGCACGAGGTAGTTCCAGTTCTGGAAGCCGGGGTTGAGGATCGGCTCGCCGTTGTCGGGCTGGTAGTACTCGTGCAAGGCGCCGTGGCGCTGCAGGTCGGAGGCGAAGAGGCGGACGGTCTTCTCCGCCAGGTCGCGGGCGGCGTCGTCCAGGCCGTAGCGCACGAATCCCCGGAAGGTGAGGTAGTTGGCCACGCCCCAGACCGGCCCGAGCCAGGACGAGGGATTGCCCGAGGCGCGCACGTTGTACATCTTCTCCATGCGTGAGAGCGTGCGGACGCCGGCGGGGCAGTTGAAGGTTTTTTCGTCGCGGTAGTGCTCGTCGACGATGCGCTTGGCCTGCTGCGGCGTGGCGATGCCGGCCCAGAGGGCGAGGAAGCCGGACCACACACCGATGCGCTGGATCAGGCAGGGCCAATCGCGCGGCTGGCCGTGGTGAAGTTGCTCGCCGGTATACACAGGCACGGGCAGCAGGTTGAGATCGACGCTGTAGAAGAAGCCCAGCCACGGATCCCAGCAGTGCTCCTGCACCGCGGCCTTGAGGTCGTCGGCGTCCTTGCGGAAGTGAGCGGCTACTTCGTCAAGGTTGAGCTGCTCAGCCAGGTACGCGGCCGCGAGCAGTTCGCGGTACATGAGACAGTTGAGGTAGATGGACCCGGAGCTTCGCGGCGGGCGGAAGTAGGTGCAGGGGTCGTTGTCGACGCCGATGGCGCAATCGGTCTGCCAGAAGTACAGGCCGCAGGGGTGGCGGTGGTGGTTGCGGTAGGTGTTGAGGAACGTCTGGAGATTGTAGAAGGGCACGCGCAGCCAGGAGGCGTCGCCGTCGTCCTGCTGAACGAGAAAGGCGGCGTGCTGCGCGAGGCAGGGTTTGTGCATGTTCTGGGCGAAGGTGGGCTCGGGCGGCCAGGGGCCGTGACGGTTGAGCGTGATCGGCACCCAGCCGGCAAGGCCGTGGTGTTCGAGATAGTTGAGCACGCAGCCGCGTTCATAAGGCAGGGCTTTTGCGGACGCCTGCGGATCGTTGACTTCCGCCAGCACCTGGCGCAGGGCGACGTTGCTCAGCCAGGAGTCCCAGTCCCAGAGGATGTCGGGATACTGCGCGCTGCCGGGGGTGAGGAACCGGTGCTTGATGGCCTGGCCGGGCTCGCGGTACATCTGTTCGTAATCGCGGCAGACGTGCTGGCGGATGACGGCGAAGTTTTCGTGAAGCGGGTGGCTCAAGGGTGGGCTCCGTTTATGAACCTGCGGGTTCACCGTGCGCGGGCGCCGGGGACAGTAACTTACCACGCGGGCTCCTGTCGGCGCAAGTCACCGCGACGGCGGCGGTCGCCGAGGGTGGAAGCGACGCTGCGTGGCCTGAGGGACGCGCCCAGGAGACGACAAGCGCCGGCCCGGCATGCAGTGAATGAGGGTCGCAGGCCGTCGACGTCATGGGCGAACGCGAGAGGTGGGTGCCTCACGCGCTTCGCCGCTGCCGCTGCATCACCTTAGGGAAAAGAACATTGTTTTCCTTATGGACATGCTGATGCATATCCCGTTCCAGTTCCCCCAGGGCATCGAACATGGCGCGGAAGGTGTTGCAGGCCCAG
>JAANMW010000831.1_pt1 | contig 36034 bp, 28 predicted proteins | sample 7279671 | NCBI WGS metagenome assembly JAANMW01 (sample SAMN14094541, study PRJNA606508) | bioreactor metagenome | isolation source: A lab-scale SPAN reactor treating ammonium-rich wastewater day 247 | place: Ireland: Galway | collected 2017-09-19 | reverse complement strand
GCTTGCTGTTCTGCCAGATATCAAGCTGTTTGCCCTGAGCATCTGTTTTATGGCATGCGCCAACACAGCTTGTAACGCCAACATATTTAAATGCGCCTGCTTTATGTGCGTAATCTGCAAACCTGAAACTATATGCAGCAATTACAAACAAAATGAGCATTGCTGCGGTTAATTTTGTTTTCATTGTTTACCTCTTCATTACTTTTAATTAATGAATATTTTAATTTAATTTATTGATTATTATGCTAATATAACAATTATTTTACAAAATTTTTCAGTTTCTTTTTCTTCTCGTTTAATACAGTTGTTATCAGGTCGTAATTATGAACATATATGCTTGGATATGAATTGATCTGGTTATATATTTTCTTTGCATCTTCCAGCTCCGCTTTTTCTTCGCTGCTAAGCTCCATCACCTTTGCTTTCTGAATAAGCTCATTAAGTTCCGCAGAAATTTTCTTCACATCCGCTTTCCATTCACCCATCTGGTCATCATATCCGGCTTCATGGCATTTTAAACATATCATTTTATCAGGTTTCATTACCTTATCTGCATGTAAGTGACAGTCTCCGCAGCCTGCACCGCCGGTTTTCATAAAGTCTGGCTGGTTTTTGCCAAATACATTACCATTGTAAACCTGCTCCTGGAATTTATGGCATTTAGCGCAGCTTTCATTTGTTTTACTAGCTGAGTGATGGCAATTATTACACCCCTGTTTCGTAATAATGGTAGTACCGTGCTTTTGCTCGTTGCTGTGGCATTTATTACACGAAATTTTCTGGTCAACAATATGTTTGTTATGAGAAAAATTCACATCGAATTTTTTCACATTAATTTCCTGTATTCCGGAGTGGCAGCTGTAGCATTCATTTGGGATAAATTCACTTGCCGAAGTAAATTCCGGTAAATTATTAGCAGCGCCAATGGTCGATAGTGCATTTTTCATCAGTCCGTATGCTCCTATAAGCAGCTTATCTGCAAACTGAATATTATGAACGCTCTTACCTACTTCAACTATCCTGATATTATGCTGTGCCTGGTTCAGCAATTCCAGTGCCTGAGTCTTTTTGTCACTGCTGCTTTTCTGTACAACAGCAGACACAGTTTTAAAAATTGAATTAATAGTTGCCAGTCTTTTTACAGTTCCGGCTTTCCACTGTTCAGTCAGCTTATCATATCCTTTGCCGTGGCATTTATCGCATGCTTTGCTGCCTGATTTTGATGTGTTGATATCCATCCTGTCCATTTCATGGAATACATGACAGCCGCGGCAGTTAATTCCGTTCATGAACATTGCACTGGGTGATTTTTCCACATTGAAACCGTTTTCGCCTGTGTATAAACTCACCATTTGTGTGTGAGCATTTGTGTGGCAAGACTGACAGTCAGGCGGAGCTGTCGGATCTATCTTCTGGACTCTGTGCTCAATCTGGTTATGACAGGTAAAGCATTTCATGCTGTGCTTTTTTATATGTTTATCATGCATCAGCTCTACATCGGTGAATTTCTCAAGACGTTCAGTTTCAAAGTGACACTGGAAACACCGTTCCTTGCCTACATCACCTTTGCCGGTGACTGTATTTGAATGGCAATCCATACAGGCAAACTTGTTATCCCTTACATTTGTATGATCATACCTGAAGCTTGCCATTTCTTCCTTTGATCTATTTTCCCAGCTGTGGCATGTATTGCAGTCCGCCAGTTTATCGTACTTATGTTCCGGGTCATCTGATTTCTTAAAGTGGCAGGTAAAACATGTTGCTTCTGTTACTTCTATATGAGAACCCTGCACAACCTGCGAGTGACAGCTGGTACATTTAAGGGTTTTTCCCCTTCTTTGCTCTTTTAAATGATTGGCATGGCTGAATTGCACGCCTTTAAAGTTGTAAGTTGAATCTTTAATATCCTGCATTTCATGACATCCGGAGCGGGCGCAGGTATTATCGGGTATTTCTGCCCATGGTTTACGTTTTTTATATGATTGCGATACATAGCTTACTATCTGAACGAGACCATTTAGCTTTCCACGGACTGTTCCGGAAATTCCCGGTTCAAAATGGCACTCAACGCAGTCTACTTTGTTATGCGCGCTTGTCCTCCAGCTTTGGTAAAATGTTTCCATGTAGTGGCAGGTCGGGCAAAATGCCGGTCTTGAAGTATATTCAGCCGATGCTGCCAAAAGAATTAAAAATAATCCTAGATAAATTCCGGTAAACAACAGGAATCGTTTATATCCTCTAATCTTTTTGAAAAATCTCACTTTTTTTAATTCTTTTTCGTTCTCTTCTGCCATTTAGATCTGAGTTAATTAAACAAATATTAATTTTTGTTTTCGCTTAAATCTGATTTGTTTGTATCTATTTCTGTTGATTCTTCTTTTTTTATATCTGTTTCTGTTTCCTTGAATTCAGCTGCTTCTTTATTTTTTAATTCAGTTTCTTTTTCAGGAATATCATTCTTTTTGTTTTTTTCTTCAAACTCTGCTTTTAAAATCTCTTCAAGCTCCAGAGGGTGTTCATGTTCCATCTGTTCTTTTGTAAGTGTACCTTTAATCCATGCTTTGTTCATCGGGTAAACATCAGGGTTAACAAAAATAAAGTAAAAGTGCCATACAAGTATTGCCAGTGATGCCAGGATAGCTTCATAATAATGAATTACGGTTGAAACTTCCATACCCTCAGTCCCTACAATCTTTAAGAAAGTATTTTCGAACCATAATATAAAGCCGGTAGCGCTCATAATAACTGTACCCCATACAACTGCCCAGTATTCCATTTTTTCGATGTAGCTGAACCTTCCAAGCTTAGGCTTAATATCAGATTTTCCGATAAGGTACAGGATCGAATCCTTGAAATCCAGCAGGTCCTGCTTGCGCGGAAGAAAATCTTTAAGCAACTGCTTCCCGCGCGGTACGAACAAAATATAATAAACGTGATATACTGATGCAGCAATCATCACAATTGCGGCTATCCTGTGAACTATTCCCCTGGCCTCAAAAGCATTTTCCCCGATAATAAATACTATCCATTTTACCCAGAAAGCTTCTGGAAATTTTAATCCAAAACCGGTAAGAATAAGTACAATAAAGCTTGAAAACAGCAGGAAGTGCTGGATCCGCTCATTAAAGCTCATTCTCAAATACTTTATATCCTCTAAATTTTCCTTACCGCTCATTATTATCCGTTTCCTGTATCTTACTTACTTTCGTTTTTACCGGAACTATTACCGGTTTTCTTAAGCAGTTTCCTGTGCTGAAGTTTTCTTCTCAGATCCAGAATATTGTGCATCAGCATAAAGCTTATCAGGCCGAAAATCATAAACATATATATTCTGGTGATCCAGAATGTTGCCGGTGAATCTTCTTCCGGATTTGTTATATGTATCTTTTTGGTGAACAGTACTTCCGTTGCCCCAGGGTGACAGTTGCCGCAGGTCTTCGGAAGATTGTTTTTACTGATAGTAGAAAGTGAATCAGTCGAAGGCCTTACATTATGATGGCTGTGGCAGCTTTCGCAGTTTGCAGCCTCTTTTCCCCCGCCCCTTATTGCCAGTCCGTGGAAGCTTTCATTATATGTTTCTGCTACTAAAGTAGGCAGCTCATTTCTTTCAATCAGCTCAACCGAGGCATGGCAATTAGAGCAAAGATTAACCAGGTCTTTTGCTTTTTCTAGCTTGTTATCAATATTTTTGGTTACAATACCGTGATTGCCGTGGCAGTTGTTGCAGGTCGGCGCATCTTTATTATCCTTGTTAACTCCGGTTTCATGTATACTGCCCGTAAATTCACCCAGCTGCTGTGTATGGCATCCTGATTGCCCGCAGGTTTTTGCAATGTTTTTCTTATGTATCAGGCTTGCCGGATTATCAGCCGATTCCATTTCATGCGCGCCATGGCACTGGTAACAGGTTGGCGCATCAAAATTGCCATCCTTTAATGCTGTGTAATGAACACTCTTTTCGTACCCGGTAATAAGCTCTTCTTCTCCTTTAAAATTCTTATGCGGAATTTTTCCGTCCTTATGGCAGCTCAGACATTTATCAGTCAGGTTGATCTTTGAAAAATCATTGGAAAGCAGTGTTGACTGAATGTCATGCTCGCCGTGGCAATCTGTACACGTCGGGGCTTTATCATTTCCTTTTGCAAGTTCCTGCCCGTGCTTCGATTTCTTAAAATGTTCAACTGTTTCTTTATGACATTTGCCGCATGTTTCCATTAAACGGGCTCTGTTGGTTGAAGCCTTTGGATTATCAGGCTCCTGTACCATATGATTACCGTGGCAGTCAACACAGCCGGCAGCTTCAAGCAATCCTTCTTTTTCCACCGCGGCGTGAATGCTTGTTTTATAATGCGCTACAAACCTTGCAGAACCCTTCTCATCACCGGGGAATTTTGTTTCATCCAGATGACATTTAAGGCACGATTCCGATTCAACTGATATTTTACCCCTGATTATTTTGTGTGAACCGTGGCAGTCTGTACATGTTGGTGCGTTTTTATTGCCTTCCTTCATCACTGTCATATGAATACTGTTCCTGAAATTCTTTTCATGGTCGCCGTGACATTTTCCGCAGGTTAATGCAATTTCTCCCTTGGATATATTTTTAACCTTATGGCCGCCCCCGTGGCAGCTTTCGCAGGTAACATTATTCTTTGCATGTATGCTCTGGCTGTAATGCTGAATGTTCTGGTTCTTGTGGCAGCTTAAACATGTTTTTGTCTGCTCTTTGGCAAATTCCTTTGCCGGTTTTACATCATGCTTTGTATGGCAATCGTAACATTTAACTTTTGCGTGGACATTGGTTTCAATATCTTTTGATTCTTTATGGCATGAAATACAGTTTACTTCTACCGGATTTTTAGAGTGCGGCAGTTCATCGGGATTATAATTCTCATGGCAGTCTTCACACTCGGCTACATTATGAACAGATTTCTTATATCCTTCGGGGTTAACATATAACGAGATTTTCTTTCCCTTTACTTCCATTGTAAGGTCTTTATCTTCATGGCACGATAAACAAACATCAGTACTGGTTTTTTTAATGCCCGACCAGCTGTCAGCGAATATCAGCAGCCCGCTGATAAAAATAACAGGAAGCAAAACAAAAAGTATATTTCTAAAATAGCTGTGCATTAAATTTAATTATCCGTACCTGATTATAACTCGTTGTTAAATATAACTATTTTTTACAAAACCTTCTCTGAAATTTCTTCAACAGCTTTTTTAAGTTCGCTTAGCTTAAATGGTTCTGACATATATTTAATACCGTTTGAAACATTTGTATCAGAACCGAGCGATGGCAGGCAAATAATCGGTATATTGCTGAATTTATCCTTAATTTTTTTTGCCAATTCCGGATTTATACCTTTATCAAGAATAAGGCAGTGAATTTCATTATTAAATCCCGATAAGAATTTTTCATTTATCTCTTCGCCGCTTGTGCAGCTTAATACATACTTCTCATTATCCAGTGTTTTTCTGATTAATGAGCAGATCTCCCGTTTTAAGCTTAAGATATGTACATTAAAATTATTCATACTTTATAATATCTTCCACTATTATTTAAATACAAATTACGTGCCATATTTTTGCTTAAAATTTCAGTTTTTTAATATATTAATATTCAGAATGTAGAAAAATTCTACAAATTTGTGGTTTTAAAGGGGAATGACAGGGGATAAAAATTTACATTAACTGTTAATTTATGATAATTTTTATAGGTTTATAAATATTTATACTTGACAAATATGAATGATATGATTATTTTTATATGTGACTAAATAGTCACATATAAAAATATGGAACTTGTTTGGAAAGTTTTATCTGATAAAACCAGGCGGAAAATCCTTGATCTGCTCAGAATCAAAGAAATGACCACTGGAGAAATATCCGGTCATTTTAAAAAGCTTTCAAGATACGGAATTATGAAACACCTGAAAATCCTCCATAAAGCTAACCTAATTATTATAAAACGTGAAGGCAAGAACAGGTGGAATTATATAAACCCGCTCCCCATCCAGGAAATTTACGAACGCTGGGTTAAAAAATACGAAGCGGGATGGAGCAGCTATCTAATTAATTTCAAAAACAATATGGAAAAAAACCAAATGGAAAAAATAAAATTTAAAGTAGCAGTAAAAATAAGCAAACCAATTGCAGAAGTTTTTAAAGCATTTACTGATAAAGATATAATCAGTAATTATTTTGTCACATCTGCGAGCGAATCAATAAGAGCTGCTGGAGATAAAATAACATGGAAATGGGGCGAGCATAGCGCGCAAATCACTGTGACTGAATATACCGAAAATAAATCAGTTGCATTTTCATGGCAAGGCTACAAAGTTGATTACGATGTTCATTGCTGTTTCGAGTTCGAAGAATCAGGCGGTATCACAAAGGTCACCGTTACCGAAGAAGGCTGGACAAAAGATGATGAAGGCATAGTAAGCTCGCTTGCCAACAGTGAAGGCTGGACCGATATGCTGAGCAGCATGAAAGCATGGGTAATGCATGGTGTAGATCTGAGAAAGTAAATTCAGTTTACCGGGTGACTTAAAGTCACCCGGTAAATGATTCATTCAAGTTCATATTCCTTTATCTTCTTGTAAAGGGTTTTTCTGTCTATACCAAGTATTCTGGCAGCCTGCAGCTTGTTCCAGCCGTTCTCTTCAAGCACTTTGCGGATATGCACTTTTTCCAGGTCCTTAAGCTCAAGATTACCGCCCATAGTAAGCTCATCGTTACCGTCATTTCCGGCTGCAAGGAATTTAAAGCTGTGCCTTGCAAGTATATCGCTGTCACCTGAAATCATCGCCCGCTCGATAACATTTTCAAGCTCTCTTACATTACCCTGCCAGTGATGGCGTGTCAGTGCTTCTATTGCATCGCCTTTCAGTATAAACTGCCTGTTCATTTTTGCTGATATTTTTTTTACAAAATGATCAGCAAGAAGCGGAATATCATCTTTACGCTGGTCAAGCGGCGGCAGTGAAATTGTAACTGTAGCTATCCTGTAAAAAAGGTCCTCACGGAATTTTTTTTCACTAATCAATTCAGTAATATTACGGTTAGTAGCGCTTAGCAGCCTTACATCAATTTTTTTAACCTTATCACTGCCAAGCGGTTTTATTTCCCAGGTCTCTATAACCCTTAAAAGCTTTGACTGAAGAGCAAAAGGCATCTCAGCAATTTCATCAAGCAGCAATGTACCTCCGTGCGCAAGCTCAAATACTCCCTTTTGAGCATCAACTGCTCCGGTATAAGCACCTTTTGTATGACCGAACAATTCACTTTCCAGAAGGTTATCGGGAATTGCGCTGCAATTAATTGCAATAAAAGGTCCTTCAGCCCTTGGACTGTTGTGGTGAATTGCGCGGGCAACAAGCTCTTTACCTGTACCGCTTTGACCTTCAATTAATACGTTAGTGTCTGTTCGGGAAACATTTTTTATCAGGTCAAATACATTCAGCATTTTGCGGCTTTTGCCGATTATACTGCTGAATGATGACGTTTCATCAACCTGCTGGCGCAGGTTTTCTACCTTTTTGTATAGATTAATGTTCTCTACTGCTTTATCAAACTTTAAAATAAACTCTTCCAGGTTAAACGGTTTGCCTATATAATCAAATGCGCCAAGCTTCATTGATTCAACAGCAGAATCAATCGAACCGAATCCGGTTATCATTATAAATAATGTATCCGGTTTTTTTGCTCTTAACAGTTCCGTTCCTGAAATATCCGGCATCTGCAGATCAGAAATAACTATATCAAATTCTTCATTTTCTATCCTGCCAAGCGCGGTTTTAGAATCATTTTCAGTTTCAGGAAAAAATCCCTTTTTTTCCAGTACTTTTTTTAAAAGTATTGTGGAATTTACCTCGTCATCTACAATAAGAATTTTTATTTCAGAATGATCCATTAAATCTTTAAAAATGTAAATAATCTTTACAAATATATATATGTTTGTCATATGATTATATGACAAAAATCATATAAATCATTGACGTTAGTCATAATTAACCGCAATTTCAGCAAATTTTTTAATAGTTGTGTGTAATTTAACCACACATCATTATAAAGGACACAAAAATAAGATATTTATCCCTAAATTTTTTGGCACACTATTTGAATATATTATAGTTAGTTAAAATAAACAAAAATGACTAAAACCAACAAATCAGGAGAAAATATAATGAGACGGACAGGTACATTCTTACTACTTTTAGCTCTTTGTTCAGCTGCAATTTTTGCAGTTCCAAGAGTAAAAATCGTAACAGAAGCTGTTACCCCGCAAATGCTGGCTACCAACTCCGCATTCACAGGTGATTCAACAGTAGCATCAGGTATAAAAACACTGGCTAAAGGAACATATGTATATTTAAGAGCATGGAATTTTGGAGATACTGCAGCTATTACTTCATCCACATGGACTTTTCTGCAGAAACCTGCTGGTTCCAATGCAGCATTCGGTACAATAACAGGTTTAACAACCTGGAGGAAGTTCAAGGCCGACTCGACCGGTACTTACCAGATACAGGTATCTGTAGTAACATCAACCGGAACAAAAGATACTACAGTTACTTTATATGCAGCTACTTATGTTGGCACCGGCGGATTTGATAATATTCCCGCTGCATTCCCCAACTGTATGAGCTGCCACGGTACTACACCTCAGTTCACAGATATATTCAACAGATGGAAAGTAACAGGACACGCTACATCATTTAAAACAGGTATATCTACAACAAATTCCGGTTTCAACACTTCCTGCTTTAAATGCCATACAATGGGATACGACCATAACATAGTAGCAGAAAATAATGGGTTTGATGATAAAGCAAGACAGCTGGGCTGGAACTGGAACAATTACACCCCGCCAAAACCCGGCAACTGGGATACAATTAAGAATAGGTTCCCCTCACTTGCGCCGTTTGCAGGTGTAGGCTGTGAAAGCTGCCACGGACCGGGAAGCGAACACGTTTTTAACGGCGGCGATACAAACAGAATTCAGAAAGATATCAGCGCTGGAAACTGCGGGCAGTGCCATGATTCACCCCCGCAGGCACCTATTTTCACACAGTGGAAAAATGCAAAACATTCAAATGTTTTATTCAGTACATCATTTCAGCAGCAAAATAATGGTACAAACAATCTTGATAACTGTATAAGATGCCATGATGGACAGGGTTACATCAATTTTACAAAAGGAATTGGTACAAATACAAATGTATTTACCACAGCAAGGCACGAAATGGTATCCTGCGCAACATGCCATGACCCGCACGGCAACAGCAACAATGCATACTTAAGGAACAGACCTGCAGGAAGTGATACTTTGGCTAATGGCTATCATTATTCTAATTTAGGCAGCGGTACCACATGCGTGGATTGTCATAAATCCAGAAGAAATACTATGACTTATGCAAATACCAGGATAACAAGTTCTCATTGGGGACCACATCATAATTCACAGGCTGATATATTTTTAGGACAGAACCTGGCAACATTCGGCGGAGCACCGTACAGGTCAACACAGCATTTTGCATTCCTGCAGAACGGCTGCGTAACATGCCATATGGCTCCCACAGATACAGCAGCTGCAAACAGGGATAAAGTAGGAGGTCATGCATTATTCCTTCATAATGAAGCTACAAACTATGATCACATGAAAGGCTGCCAGAGCTGTCACTTCGGAAAAACAAAATTCGATGACTTTATTGCAGATGCAGATTATGATACAGACGGAACAATAGAACCGTGGAGAGGCGAAGTTGCAGGATGTTTAACTAAACTTGCTCAGGCTTTGCCGCCATATGGAGTTGATTCAGTTGCATGGCAGTTAATTGCTGCTGATACTCTGAATCCGAACCATTTGAACATGAAAAAAGCATACCTGAACTACCTTTCAATCAGAGACGGAAGTGAATACGGTATGCATAATGCTAAGTATGTAATTGATGCTTTGGTTGCATCAAGAAATGTACTGATCGGAATTATTAATATTTCAACAGAAGTACCTCAGAAATTTGAATTAACACAGAACTATCCTAACCCGTTTAACCCGGTAACTAAATTCAAATTCTCGCTGCCAAAAGAAACTGATGTAACTATTGCGATATTTGATATTACAGGAAGGGTTGTAAAGGTAATAACCAGGGATAAATTCACAGCGGGACAATATGAAGTTGACTGGGATGCCAAAAACGACAACAATAATCAGGTAGCAAGCGGTGTTTACTTCTACAGGATTGTTGCCGGCGGCTTCAGTGATGTTAAGAAAATGGTATTGCTTAAATAATTTCCCTATGAATACAGAAGGACACTTATGATTAACACGCATCTGGTTTGTTGTAATTAGTTAATTGAGATAAAAATACCCAGATGACCACAAACCCCCGCTATATAGCGGGGGTTTTTTTTATATTAAGAATAAATAATATACCGCATTCACATTAGAAATACTGTAAGTTAAAAAATAATTGCTATTAGCAATATTATGACGACTAATATCATATTTTTTCAATAATTTAACTGCCATAAATCATAGGATTTTGAAATTTATAAATATAATTTTGTAATGGGGTTTAGAGGATAAATTTAATTTAATAATTTATCTAAAAAGGTACTACAATGAAAAAAATTCTATTTAGTAAAAAATTTTTTGCTGCGGTAATTGTTATTTTCTTCGCTTCATCGGCACTTCTTATTGGCGATGAAAACGGAAGAACCGGCAGAACATTAAAAACAAGTACAAGCGGATGTTCATGCCATGGTTCTATTAATACAGGTGTTACGGTTACAATAACCGGACCTGATACTGTTAATACCGGGCAAACACAGCAATACACTTTAACCGTAACAAATACCGGCAAAGTTGGAATGGGACTGGATATCGCAACAAGGTTAGGAACTTTAGGAGTTGTTGGCAATACAACACATTTATCGAATGGCGAGCTGACACATAATGCAAACATTCCAATGACAAACGGAACTGCATCAGTTAATTTTAATTATACTGCACCGGGCACAGGCGGTACAGATACATTATGGGCTGCCGGGCTTGCCGGAAACGGGCAAAACAATTCCGGCGGTGATGCATGGAATCATGCAGTAAGCAAAAGAATAATAGTGCGCAGCACTGTTGGTATTGAACCAACTATTTCACCGGCTGATTATAAGATAAGCAATGCGTATCCGAATCCTTTTAACCCCTCAACAAATTTTGCAATAAGCCTTGTTAAAGAAACAAATGTAAGTATTATAATATATGATATAAAAGGTTCTGAAATTTACAGGCTGTTCAATAATAAATTATCATCCGGCAGCCATACTTTTACATGGAGTGGATTAACAAATTCAGGTAATACTGCAAAAAGCGGCATTTATTTTATAAAGTTCAATACAGGCGGAATTATAACAACACAAAAAGTAATACTGGTAAAATAATTAATTGGTTTATTAAAATAAAAAACCCGCGCATAAATTGTGCGGGTTTTTTTTATAATTTTCTTATTTAACCGGTAATGTGATAAGGAAAGCTGTACCTTTGTTTGGCTGGGATTTTACCTGTATACTGCCTTTGTGCTCGGTGATTATTCTTTTTACTATTGAAAGTCCAAGTCCTGTACCTTTGCCGTAACCTTTTGATGAATAAAAAGGCCTGAATATCTTGTCAATATTTTCTTTTGGAATTCCCGGACCGTTATCAGAAATTTCAACGGTAATGTTACCGTTCGATGAAGAAGTTTTAACAGTTATCTCACCTTCTTCTGTAAATGCCTGGATAGCATTTATCACTATATTTGTAATTGCTTCTTCCAGCTGTGCTTTATCTGCTAATATTACCGGGATATCTTTGGATAAATTCTTTTTTAACTGAATATTTTTCTTCCCAAACTCATATTTTGCCTGTAAAAGTATATTTTCTGCAACCTGGTTAATATCTGTTTTGGTTTTTTCAACTATTAAAGGTCTTGAAAAATTAAGCAGCCCCCTTAGTGATTTGGTGATCCTTGTTGCTTCATCAACTATTGTTCTTAGTTCATCGTATTCAGATTCACCGCTTTTTTTGTTAAGTAGAAGATAATCTGCATTTCCTGAAATAATATTTAGCGGATTGGATAAGCTGTGAGCTATACTTGAAACAACTTCGCCAATAAGCGCAAGGTTTTCTTTTTCTCTTAGTTCTTTCTGCAGCTTTTTTACTGTTGTAATATCTCTTAATATACCAACAGAACCAATGGTTTCTTTTTTGTTTTCATCATAAATCGCAAATCTGGAGATACTTACATTAATAATTTCACCGTTCTTTTTAACACGTTCACTTTCATAATTTGCCAAAAAACCGTTCCGGTTAACTTCATCTATTAAAAATTTTTTTTCTCCTTTTAATCTTAGTTTTTCAGGTATAAGGAAATCAAATTCCTTTCCCATTACTTCTTCTTTTTTATATCCAAAAAGTGATTCAGCTCCTTTATTCCAAAGGAATACTTTAAAATCATTATCCAGTCCAACTATTGCATCTATTGAATTTAAAATTATATCTGAAAAGAATTTTTCGTGGGCAGATTTACCGTCTTTCATAAGCTTCATCATTGAATGAAGACAGGTATCAACATCTCCAAGGATCTGATCTATTTGTGAAAATTCCAGGCCTGTATTATTTCTGATCTTTTCTTTAAGCAGATTTTTCTGCCTTGCAAGCTCAGAATACATCATTTGTTCCAAATTAGCTCTCCTGTGAAATTTTCCTAAAATATTTCAGTAAATATAATACTTTAATAAAAACAGATTAATGACACTGCTCATAAAAAATGATGATAAAAGTCATAGGTTAAAAACCTGCATATTGTTAATATAATTAAAATTTTTTATTAAATTTAAGAAATTCAAATTATAATTCTAACAAAAGTAATTATCAGGAAATACCGGACAATATATCGGACAAATTTTTTACTTCAGTAATTTTTAATATGCTGATTTTAATTGATTTAATATGATTAAATTTAGATAACTTATCGGACAAATTTCAGTTAAGAATTTAGGGTTTTATATATATTTTGTGATTTTTTAAATTAGTAAATTTGTAATTATGAAACATTTAAGAGGAAAAACAGTATTCGTTACAGGTGCTTCCAGCGGATTCGGGAAGGCAATTGCTGAAGCATTTGCAAAAAATGGCGCAAATTTAATTATCGCTGCAAGACGTTTAGACAGACTTAAAATTCTTAGCGCTGAATTAAGAAAAAAATTTAAAATTGAAGTTTTAATTTTAGCTCTTGATGTAAGAAAGAAGACTGAAATTTTTAAAGCAGTAAAAAATTTATCTGCCAAGTGGCAGAATATTGATATACTTGTTAATAACGCTGGCTTAAGCCGCGGACTTGACCCCCTTCATGAAGGCAGTATTAAAGACTGGGAAGAAATGCTGGATACCAATGTTAAAGGATTGCTCTATGTTACGCGGGCTGTTCTGCCGGGCATGGTAAAACGGAATTCAGGGCATATTATCAATATTGGCTCAATTGCCGGTCACGAAGTTTACCCGAAGGGTAATGTTTACTGCGCCTCCAAACATGCGGTTGATGCAATTACTAAAGGAATAAGGCTGGATGTAGTTAATACTGATATAAGGGTAACTACAATAGATCCAGGGTTAGCCGAAACAGAGTTCAGCATAGTGCGTTTCCGCGGAAATGTTAATAAGGCTAAATCTGTTTATAATGGTATCGAAGCATTAAAAGCTGAAGATATTGCTGATGCAGTTATCTATGCAGCAAGCCGCCCGCTTAATTTTGTTGTAGCAGAAATGATACTGCTCCCGAATAAACAGGCTTCGGCAGCTGTTGTACACAGAAACTAAATAAAAATTAAACTCATTGAACGATACAAAAATTTTGGACAGGAACTTAACAGCAGGTAAAGACTGTGATCTGATTGAGCTTGATATAGAAGGAATGGATTGCCCAAGCTGCGCAATGAAAATTGAACGCAGGTTAAATAAACTTGATGGTATCCGCATTGCAAAGGTTGATCTTGCAAATGAAACTGCAGAAATTTATATTGAAAAGAGCGGTCCGCAGTTATTTTTCATTAAAAACGAAATTGATAAGCTTGGGTATAAAGCAATCGAACAGAATACCGATGAAGATGAAATAATTGCTGAAGCAGAAAAACAAAAAGCCCGCTCGCTGTTTAAAAAGAAAATTTTAACAGCAATAGCTCTTTCGGTTATAATAGTGCTTTTAGGAATGAAAGATCACCTGGATTTTCTTTCATTTATTCCGATGGATACAGCAAACTGGCTTTCATTGCCGCTTTCAACAATAGTAGTATTCTGGTGCGGTGCTAAATTCATAAAAGGATTTCTTGCCGATATAAAAGCCCGTTCAGCAGGCATGGATTCACTTATTGCAATAGGAACTCTGTCAGCATACTTTTACAGCATTCTTGTTATGATCTTTCCTGAAATTTCCGGCGAGCATCATCATACAGTTTACTTTGAGTCAGCTGCAATGATTATAACATTTATTCTTCTGGGTAATTACCTGGAATTTAATCTTAAAAACAAAACTCATTACGCAATTAAAGAACTTACAAGCCTGCAGGCTAAAAAAGCGCTGGTGCTAAGGAATGGTACTGAATCAGAAATTCCGGTAAAAAAAGTTAAAGTTGGCGATATTGTATTTGTAAAACCCGGTGAAAGGATACCAGTTGACGGTATTATTATTGAAGGAACATCAAGCATTGATGAATCCATGATGACCGGCGAATCCCTGCCTACGGAAAGATCACTGGGAGATAAAGTACTTGGCGGAACACTTAACCAGAACAGCTATCTTAAAATTAAAACAGAAAAAGCTGTTAACGATTCAATGCTCTCTAAGATCATTAATATGGTTAAAGATGCGCAAAAATCTAAACCAAAAATTCAGAGAATAGCAGACCGTGTATCAGAGATTTTTGTCCCGATTGTAATTGTAATAGCTGTTATAACTTTTTTTGTCTGGTTCAGTTATATTGGGCAAACATTAAGTTATTCACTGCTTAAGGCAGTTGCTGTGCTTATTATTGCCTGTCCCTGCGCCTTAGGGCTTGCAACACCAATAGCAATTGTGCTTGGTGTTGGCAAAGCAGCCGAAAATAAAATTTTGTTTAACAATGCCGAAGCGATCGAAAACGTTAATAAAATTGACACAATTTTATTCGATAAAACCGGGACTTTAACATACGGTAAATTTGACGTTAAAAATGTTAAAAGTATAAACGGTTTCAGCAGCGGTGAAATCCTGAAATTAGCTGCTTCTATCGAACAATATTCTGAACACCCTGTTGCAAAAGCAATTGTTGTTCATTACAAATCCTATGATTCGCCTTTTTACGAAGTAAAGAATTTTTTCAGTACTTCCGGTATTGGTGTAAGCGGGGAAATAAACGGTAAAAAATATACAATTGGGGGAGCAAACCTGCTGAATAACAGCAACAAACGAACCGGAGCAGTTACATCTTCCAGAAGTATTTCTATTTTTGAGAATAACAGTAAAATTGGAGAAATTGAACTTTCTGATAAAATTAAAAATAATGCCCCGGAAATCATTAAAAAACTTAAGCATAGTGAATATGAAATTGCAATGATTACCGGTGATAGTAAAGAAACTGCATCTGAAATTGCAGCTGAGCTTGGAATCAATGAATATAAAGCGCAGGTACTGCCTGATAAAAAACAGGATTATGTTACCGAACTGCAGAACGGTGGTGCAAGAGTCGCAATGGTTGGTGACGGAATTAATGATGCCCCTGCCCTTTCTAAAAGCGACCTGGGAATTGCAATAGGAACCGGGCAGGATATTGCTATTCAGTCAGCAGATGTAATTCTTGTAAAAGGAGACCTTGAAAATATTCTGGCTTTATTTAAGATCTCAAGAAAAACAATATCAATTATTAAACAAAATATATTCTGGGCATTTTTTTACAATGCTGCAGCAATACCGGTCGCAGCCGGCGTTTTTGCCGGTATTGGCCTTACTGTAAGCCCTGTTATGGCTAGTATGATTATGGCACTAAGTGATGTGGTTACTGTTGTGCTTAATTCGATGAGGCTTAAATATATGAAAATCAACTAATTAACATTTAGTTACAACCTGTATGATAATTTTTTGGGAACAAACTTATATAAAACTTGTTTATATTTACGTTGAACAAACTACAGGATTTAATTTTTAAAGGAGAGATCAAAAGGTAAACAAATAAAAATGGCCTGCCAAGCCAAAAATTAAAATTATTGTTTTATCTGTAGTTATTAAATTTAAAAATTAAAAATCGTTTCAAATTTAAAAATATTTAAAGGAGAATAATAAATTGAAAACAAAACTAGCAATATTTTCATTAATTATTGCATTAGGTTTCATTTCAACATCATACTCACAGTTTTACGTTAAAGTAGGCGGCGGATATTCTTTCCTTCCGGTTTCCGGATTTGCATTCAATGATAAAGGTGATTCTTCCGGAAGTATTTCTTATAAATCATATGGTATGGGCGTTCAACCTGTACTGGGCATTGGTTACTATGTTAACAGAAATGTAGCTTTGGAATTAAATGGTATGTATCTGATAGGCCAGAAACATGAACAGACACCAACAGGCGCAACCAATAAAATGTACGGCGAGGGTATATTTATCAGCCCGTCATTAAAAGTTGTTGCACCGATTAAAAATGTTTCATTATACAGCAGAATGGGGTTAGTTATCGGTATTCCTAAAGTTAAAATGGAAACAGAAGTTACCTCACCGGCTTCATTCACTCAGAAATCTGAAAACAGAGGCGGAATGGGAATGGGATTAGATGCTGCTTTAGGTATTGATATTAAGGCTAATAAAATGATAAGTATATTTGTTGAATTAAACGGAATGGCTTTAAACTATGCTCCTGATGAAATGGAAGTTACAGAACAATCAGCAGGTACACTTCCTCCGATAGTAACATATACCGATTTTAACCGTCCGTATTTTGCATTTGGCAATTTTGGCGGTAAAGTAGGTGTAAGTTTCTTATTCGGAAAAATGCCGAAAAAATAAATTAAATTTCAAAAATAAATTTAAGGGAGTCTGAAAAGACTCCCTTTTTTATTAATACAATTTTAAAGAATTTTGCATATTATGAATAAAATAACATTATTATTAACAATTCTTTTTACTGTATCAATATTTGCGGGTAATGCAGAATCCGCAAAGATACGGACTAAAGTTATTCCAACATACGGAATGCATTGCTCTGGCTGTGAAGAAACCATTGAATCTGAAATCAAAAAGATTGATGGTATCAAATCTGTTAAAGCAGACCATGTAAATAAAAAAGTCACGGTAAAATACGATGATAAAAAAGTTAAACTTGAACAGGTAAAGCAGGTTATAGTTGATGCCGGTTATAAGCTTAGTGAATAGTTGATTGGGTAAAAGCTTATAAGTTAGTAAGTTCATAAGTTACCGGGTTGCTGAGTTTCTAATTTAAAAAGTAAAACATTGCTGCAATTGAATTTATAAATGATGTTCAGATAAGTTTTCAGCCCATCACTTTAGCTTTGTGAATAATAAATAAAATTTTGAGAAACAGTTTTAACGGTTACCATATACAGATAATAATAAAATTAACTTAAATAAAATAAATGAAAATAAAAATTATCCTGGCATTTCTTGTTATTACGGCTGTTAGTATTTATACCCAGCCAAGATTAGTTATAGCGGTAACTGGCGGTTACGACCTTCCGCTTCCGCAGCTTAAAGGAACAATTGATTCATCAAATAAATCAAGCGGTGAATCATACTGGGTTAAAACAGGTTTTAATTTAGGGCTGCAGGGTAAATATGCAGTAGATAAAAAAAGAAGGCTGCGTATCACGTTCGGGGGTAGCTATAATAAATTTTCCGGTGAAGAATCATACTTTCACATTTATGATGTAGATCATCATGCCACAGTAAATATAATTTCAGCCGGGCTTGGCGCTGAATATTCTTTTACACCAAAAGAAAAAACTGCACCTTTTTTAGGTCTGGAGCTTACTGGTAATTTCATAAGCGGTAAAACCGAAGAAATTGTTACCGACACTTCTTCAACTGCAGACCATAATACTGCCGGAACGTTTAACACAACGATGAAAAATGCAGTACGCTTTGGTTTTGCTATAGGAGGGGGGGTTGATGTTGCCTTCAATAAAAGTATTGGTGCGGTTTTCGGAGCTAAGTACAACTGGGCAAATGTTATTGGTAAAGAATACGTTAGCAGCTCTGCTGCAGGTGAATATAACCTGAATGATAAGGAATACAGTACGGTTAAAGCAAAAAATATCATGTATTTCCAGATTTATCTTGGAGTTACATTTTACATAGGACAAAATAAAAGTAATCCCAAAAAATAAATTTCATAAGCAGGCTTGCCTGCTTTTTTATTAATAAATTTAAAGATTTAAATTGTAAAACAGTTATATTTTAATTAAATTTATTCATTTAATTTTACTCATAATATCAATATAAGTCATGAAATTAAAATTATTTATATCTGCCCTGTTATTGTACAGCATATTTAATTATGCTTCTTATGCACAGACAAAATGGAATCTTACAATTACCGGTGGATATACTTTGCCTGTTGCCGATCTGAAGGGCAGCTTTCCTGATACGCTTGGAACTTCCAATTTAATAAATTTCGAAAAATCCGGTACACTTTTAACCTCAGGAGGCTTTAATATCGGGGCAATTGCCAAATACTGTGTTGATTCAACAGGGAAAGCAAGATTTACAGGTGGTTTTAATTACAATTCACTTTCCGGTTCACACGATTACAGCAGAAACCCCGGGACTTTAACTTATAAGAATAAAGTAAACATATTCACAATTTCAGTTGGCGCTGAATACGGCTTATTCCCGCGCAAAAAAATAAACCCGTTCATCGGGCTTGATCTTGCTATGAATTTTTACAGCGGAAAAATTGAAGCATCCGGTGATACAACATTAATTATTCAAAGAAAAAGTGAATCGAGGTTTGGAGTTATTGCAAACGCTGGAGCTGATATTAAGCTGAATAAAAATCTTGGTATGGTTGTTGGAGTAAAATATGCTTTAACTAATCTTATAGGCAAAAAGACCGAACTTACTGAAGTTACATCACCGCTGACAGATGATGAAGAACCCGGGAGTTTTACATCCAGAGAGCTTGGTTTAAATGATGAGGAAAATTCTATCAATCCCTCAAAAACCCTGAATTATATCCAGTTTTATGCCGGAATATCATTCTATTTCGGGGATTTAATTAAATAATAAATAATTTTTTAACATACAGCTTAATCCTCTTTTATGCAGGATTAAGCTATTTATATATTTACTTTTGTGTATTTTTTAAAGAATAATAAGGGTAAATTTGTAAATATTTGTTAATGCAGGAACTCTGAAAGGTAATATCAGTTAAATAATTTATAAATTACAAAATATTAATGAATTTTAAGCACATATTTGGTTTTTTGATCTTGTTTATTGGTGCTGAACACATTATTGCTCAGCCGGTTGCAACTGTTATGTTTTACGGGGGTTATTCAGTACCATTTGGAGATTTAAAAGGAAATTTTGGATCAGAATTCAATAAATGGACCGGGAACGGCAATCCGGATACTAACACTTTTTTTATGAAATCAGGGATTAATTACGGGATTTATTTTAAATTTCCCGTGAAAAGAAAAAGTCCCGTACATATAACCGGCGGAATTGGATTCGATGCATTCAGTAATTCGGCTACATACAATGATGCAGGCGGAACTGCAGATATAGATCTTACTCAAAGCCATCTTGTAATTGTTGCAGGTGGGGAATACAATTTTGCAACAAGAAAATCCAAAATAAATCCTTTCATTGGAGCAGAAGCAATGGTAAATATTATTGGAGGTAAACTGACAATTGTATATCCCACTGAAACCGTATCTTTAACAATGAATTCCACTATTAGGCTTGGTATACAGGCAGGTGCAGGTTTGGATTTTGTTGTCCATAACAATATAGGTATTGTTATTGGCGCCAAATATGCCTTCGCAAATTTGATTGGTAAATCATACGAAGCAGATATTGGGTCAACTTATAATCTAGGCGATAAAGAGCATACAAATAACGGAATAAGCTACCCTGCTAAAAATATTCAATATCTGCATTTATACGGCGGTATGTCATTTTATTTTGGAAGATAACAAACTATAAACTAATATTAATACAGAATGAAACTTTTTAAATATTTATTTCTTGTTCTGATTTTTACAGCAGTTTCTTATTCACAGTTCGATAAAACCATTCTACAGGTTGGCATCGGAATTATCGAACCTTTCGGCTCAACTTCAAAAGGCACGTATTATTCTAATTATAATCTGGGTTCTTACAGTGTATTGGGTATTGACACTAATTTTATGCGGAATAATTACGGCCTTAAGACCGGTTTGGGCTTTTTCGGCAAGGCTAAATTCAATTTCGATAAGTATGCAATTACACGGGGTGTGCTTTTTGCAGCTTTTAATACATTCAATACATTTGAACCTTCCAAAAGCGGTAATATTGGCGTTGAGGTTATAAATATAAATAACCAGCTGGATACAGTTCTAACAAGTGTAAATTACTCTTACACTTTCAATACATTTTCATTCGGGCTTGGATTTGAGCTTGCTCCAACTTCATTCACCAGCAAAGTAAGTCCGTACTTTGGTGCTAACATTGCTTTCAACTTAATGAACGGAAGGCTTTCAAGAACCGAAAACAGGTATGACAGTGTTACTACAAGCTTTTCAGATTTCAGGATAGGCGTAAATTTTGATGCAGGTCTGGAATTCAAGATAAACAAACAGTTCGGTTTGGCTTTAGGCGTTAAATACGACCTGGGTAATCTTTTGTTAAAGAATACAAACAGCGGAATAGCTGATGTAATTGAATGGGGGAAATCTAACGCTTCGCTTAATGATGAAGAAGGGGTTTTTTATTCTACTATCTACGGACCGGTTTTAACTTCAGTAAGAAGAGAAGTAAGAAGCCAGAAAAAAGATATTAACTGGGGTACTATTTACCTGGCTGCTAATATTTACCTGGATAAACCCAAGTCCACAAAAACTACAAAGAAAAAATAATAAACCGGTTATAACCGGTAAAGGGCAAACAGTTTTGATCAAACAAATTGATAAATACATAATTTCTCAGTTTGTCAGAAATTTCCTGTTTGCCCTTTTATGTTTTATACTGATATTTATCCTTGTTGATCTGTTCGAGAACCTGGATAAGTTTATTGATAATAACCTGCCCTTTACCGAGGTGCTGAATTATTACCTGCATTTTATTCCGGAGATAATAAAGCTTATCACGCCAATTGCAGTACTTCTTGCTACACTTTTCACTGCCGGAACGATGCTCAATTACAACGAAACCGTAGCTGTTAAAAATGCAGGTATAAGCCTGCTTCGATATATGCTGCCATTCCTTGTAATGGGTATTTTTATCACTGCCTTTTCGCTTTACTTCAATAACTGGATTGTGCCTGAAGCAAATAAGATCAAATTATCAATTGAGCGTAATTCACTTAAAAAAAATAAAAATCTTGCCGGATTCAACAAGTTATATTTTCAGGATTCAAAGAACCAGCTGGTATTGATTGATAACTTTGGCGAAGAAAAAATGACAGCTTACCGGGTTTCTGTTCAGCTCTATGATACCGATACATTAACTAAGCTTGTTAAGCGTGTTGATGCAGCACAAATGAAATGGATAAATAATAACTGGATCTTCTTTAATGCTGCTGAAAGGAATTTTAAGGATTCCTCAGAAAATATGGTTATTCATGACTCAATACCTGCTTCAGATCTTAAAGGATTCAATAAGCTTAATATTGTTCCCAGCCAGATTACCCGCAAACAGTTAAAACCTGATGAAATGAATTATGGCGAGCTTGCTGAATTTATTGAAAGCCTGCACAAAGGCGGGCAGGATACTGACAGGCAGCTGGTTGATTTTTATTCCAAAATTTCATTTTCATTTGCAAGCCTTGTTGTGATAATTTTCGGCATCTCAATTACTACAGGTTCAAAAAGAAGAAAAGGACTGGCGCTTCAGTTTGGAATTAGCATACTTGTAAGTTTTATTTACCTCGGATTTGTAAAAATATCTCAGTCATTTGGTTACAACGGAGACCTTAACCCGGTATTAACAGCCTGGCTGGCAAATATTGTATTTGCTGGATTCGGTATAATTAATCTTTATCATAAAAATTACTGATTTTTATTACCCCCGCAAAATGATTTTTTAAATTTTTATACAAAACAAAAAAAATTAAAAATTTTCTTTAAATATTTTTATTTTCTTTAACTCCCTGCGATAATTATCAATTTAAAAACTGAATTTCCGTATCTGTTCATAAAAACCGGAAATAATTGGATTTAAAATTTTTATGTTAATAAACAATTTTGTATTGTTACTATTAAGATCCTGCAGCGTTCATATTTTAATTTTTTTTAAGTAAACAGTTTTATTGAGAAATATGAAAGACCTGGACAGACGCAGCTTTATAAAAACAGCAGCAATCGGCATTTCTGCAGCAGCTATTGGAAACAGAAAAACAAAAGCTGCCGGTAAAACTCTTTCCGAAGACCGTATAGGCATTTTAGTGGATACAACAGTATGCGCAGGCTGTTTGCATTGCGAAATGGCATGCCATAACGCACACTTTTCCCCTTCTTTAAGCACAAATGATTTTTCAGACCCGGCAGTTTTCAGGAATTACAGGCGTCCTGATGATAAAGCTTTAACAGTGGTAAATGAATTTCCAAACCAAAAAAATCCGCTGTTACCGGTTTACGTTAAAATTCAGTGCATGCATTGCGAAAAACCAGCATGCGTTTCTGCATGTATAGTCGGTGCAATTAAAAAAAAAGAAGACGGCAGCGTTCAGTGGAACAGTGATAAATGCATCGGCTGCAGGTATTGTATGGTTGCTTGCCAGTTCCAGATGCCTGCATACGAATGGGAAAAGACGATTGAACCTGATATCGTAAAATGCGACCTGTGTCCGGAGCGAAGATCTAAAGGATTGCTTCCTGCATGTGTAGAAATATGCCCTAATGAAGCTCTGCTGTTCGGAAAGCGGAGCGATGTACTAAATGAAGCTAAAAAACGTATTAAAAGATTCCCCGAAAGATACATTGATCATATTTACGGTGAGCATGAAATTGGCGGAACATCATGGATATATATTTCCGGCAAAGATTTCGGGGAAATGAAATTTCCCGTGCTTGAAAATGAACCGGCACCCGGAACCAGCGAAGCTATTCAGCACGGAATTTTCGCATACTTCGTGCCTCCGGTCACTTTATTTGCAGTGCTCGGAACACTTATGTGGGTCACTAAATGGAGCAGCGGCTCTGCCAAAAAAGAAGACAACAAATCTGAAAACAAATGAAAGCTGAACCGGTTAAATACAGATTTTTTTCACCCGGAGTAATAGTACTTATAATTCTGGCAATAAATGGAATTATTTTTCTGGTTGTAAGGTTTTTCAGCGGACTTGGCGCAGTTACTAACCTCGATAATTTTACTCCATGGGGTTTATGGATAGGCGTTGATGTTGCAGCCGGTGTTGCACTTGCTGCAGGCGGTTTCACTTCTGCTGCTTTAGCGCATGTTTTCAACAGGGAGGCTTATCAAGCAATTGTAAGACCTGCATTGCTTACTGCAATGCTTGGTTATACATTTGTTGCATTTGCGGTATTTATTGATATTGGAAGGTTTTATTATATCTGGCACCCGCTTGTAATGTGGAACGGAAACTCTGCATTGTTCGAGGTAGGTATCTGTGTTATGATTTATCTTGTTGTGCTGTATATAGAATTCCTTCCGATTGTGACTGAAAAATTCAGCGGAAAAGTTAATATGCCCGGTATATTAAGCAGCCTTAATAAACCCGCTGAGATACTTTTAAAATTTCTCAATAAATACCTTGCAAAAACAATGTTCGTTTTTATTATTTCGGGAGTGGTATTATCAACACTTCACCAGTCATCATTAGGCACACTGATGGTTATTGCCGGAGCAAAGATGCACCCGTTATGGCAAACCCCCGTGCTGCCGCTGTTATTTCTGCTTTCAGCAATTGCCGTTGGATTTCCCATGATTATTTTTGAATCATTAATTGCATCACACAGCTTCAGGCTGAAACCCGAAATGCATATACTTTCAAATTTAGGCGGTATGACAATTCCAATATTAGGAGTATATCTTGCATTTAAGATTGGCGATATGTTCGTAAGGGAAACTTTTGTTTACCTGTTTAATTTTGATACAGTATCATTACTTTTTCTGCTTGAAAATGTTTTATTGATTGCAGCATTTATATTATTTGTTAACAGAAAAATGCATAATACTCCGGGCGGATTGTTTGCTGCAGCAAGTTTAGTTATCGCAGGTGTATTTTTAAATCGTTTCAATAATTTTATAACCGCTTATAAGCCGTTTCACGATCCTGTGGTGTATTATCCTTCAATTGGAGAAATTTCCGTAACAATCGGCTGCATTGCAATGCTCGTCCTGCTCTACAGGATAATTGTAATGTATTTTCCTGTTATCAGCGGAGAACCGGTAAGTAAAAGATGAAGAAATTTATATTAATATTTTTGCCGCTGTTATTCCTGGGTTTCCTTGCCGTAAAAGTTTTACCCCCGGCAAGTCCGGATACAGAACAGGTTACAAAACCTGATACAAATAATATTACCGAAAATACGAACTATCAAAAGGTTAAGAAAAATAATACTGCTAGAATTCATCAGTCAGTAAGCTGCAAAACCTGCCACGAAACTGAATTTCCCACACCGGATATGCCCGGTTTGCTTGAATGCCCCAGAGAAGATATGGTGACTGTTCATCACTCCCCCCAAGAAGGACCTGAAACCGTAGTAATTGACGAAATGTCATCGCTATATACAGGTGTTATATTTCCGCACAAGATACATGCTGAAATGTCTGAAATGTCGCAGGGGTGTACTGGCTGTCATCATTATAATACTACCGGACCCGTTCTAAACTGCAGAAAGTGCCATTCAGCAGCACGAAACAGAAGCGATATTTCCCTTCCTGATCTGAAAGCAGCTTATCACAGGCAGTGCGTTTGCTGCCACAGGCAGTGGAGCAGGGATGCCGGCTGCAATAAGATTTGCCACCAGAATATCGAAGGCACGGTTAAAAAAATAACAGAAACCAATAAAGGAATTTCTCACCCCGAAATCAATATACCCGTCAGGCTTGTATGGCAGACTGAATCCAAAACAAATAAAACTGTGACATTTTATCACAATGAACATACTGACCTTTTTAAGATTGATTGTAAAAGCTGCCATAACAGCGAAAGCTGTATAAAATGTCATCTCAAAAAAAATGAAGGTGATAAACTAAATACAATTAAACTGGTTAGATCAATTGAAGAACATCACAAACCCTGCATTAATTGTCATTTGGGAAATAACTGCACCAAGTGCCACAAAGAAGATATCATGAAGCCTTTTGACCATAGTGTTTCTTCGGGGTGGAGCCTTAAACCGTATCACACCAATATAGAATGTACTAAATGCCACAGGGAAAAAATGCCATACAGAAAATCAGGGCATAAATGTGTAACGTGCCATAAAAATTTCACTGTAAAATTTGATCATAAGCTTGCCGGTTTTGAATTTTCCGAAGAGCATTTAGGGCTGGAATGTAAAAACTGCCACGCCGGCAATGATTTCATCAGTCCGCCCGTATGCACAGAGTGCCATGATGATAAATCATATCCGCAGGATTTGCCGGGTAAGAGAAAATGAATTTATAATCCCCCTTTGAGAGGGGTGGCGCTTTAGCGCCGGGGTGTGTAAAAACCCTGGCAATTTCCCACCGCATCTCGCACATTTTTTTTGTTCGACCCCTACGGGGTCGTTCTTTTTTATGAAATCAATTTCTACAAACATTTGACTCCTGACGGAGTCATTTTTTTCCGCTACAAACAACGCAGATATATTTTTAATAAAATTTAGAGTTGTAGTATTTTGAGTTGCCACGACCTTTAGGTCGTGGTTTAAGTTAAACTTAATAATACCGGCTTTAGCCACAGTTATCACTGATAATTTCCGCTCCAGTCTGTCCTCTCTTAACGTTGGTAATCTTACAAAAAATAAAAAACTGACCGCAGAGCGGTCATATATTTATAGCACGGAAAATCTTAAATTGAATTGACCACAGAGGGGTCACACGTTTTTTTGTGTTTGCTCATGACAGATTCACAATTTCAAAGTCAATTTTTCATTAAAATTTACTATAATTTGCATAATTTCATTGATTTTATAGTTTCAATTAAATATATTTGCTTTCTGTAAAATTTTTATTCCGAAGTAGCTCAGTTGGTTAGAGCATCTGACTGTTAATCAGAGGGTCGCAGGTTCAAGTCCTGCCTTCGGAGCCAAAAAAAGCCCATTTACGGGCTTTTTTAATATAATTCTACTAACATGTCAAACGAAGAGAATATACAGCCGCAGCAGATAAATATTGAAATCGGAGAAAAAGAAGCCGAAGGAATATATTCAAACCTGGCAATTATTTCACACTCCCCTGCTGAATTTATACTTGATTTTACCCGCGTACTGCCGGGAATACCGAAGTCAAAAATAAGCGCAAGAATTATCATGACTCCCCAGCATGCAAAAATGCTGCTTGGAGCGCTGAAGGATAATATAGATAAGTTCGAAAACCAGTTCGGTGAGATTCAGCTTATCGGCGCGCCGCCGCAGGGCGGATTCGGATTCCAGCCGCAGGTAAATCCAAAAGATGAAAAAATAAATTAACCTGCTTTACGGTTTTTAAAATTCTGCTCCTGCCAGATCCCCCTGTTCCGGCAGAGATTATTACAACCATATACAAAACCTGCAATCAATGCCGGTAATTTTCATTCCGGCAAATTTCTAACATTTAAATTATTTTTAAATAATATTAATGACAAAATTGTCATTAATTTACGGTATTCATGATTCTCCGGTTTATGTAAATCAATAATTTAACATTGGCATAATAATTGTGCCTTAGTTTAATATAATATTTATAAAAAAAATCAGGAGAGTAAAAAATGAATAAATTTATTAATTGTTCAACCATCATTATTTTTTTTCTTCTCACTTCATTTATTTCCCGCGCTCAATGGCAGGAACAAGCTTCCGGGTTAACAACCTCACTCAATTCAGCATCCGGAGTTACCGATAATATTGCATGGGTATGCGGAAATGCAGGGAGAGTGCTTCGCACAAATAACGGCGGTGTTAACTGGATAAATGCAACAGGTACAGGAATTCCCCCGTCACTTGACCTGTATAATATTTTCGCAATTGATTCCACCACTGCACTTGTTACCGGTTCATCTACTACTTCATTTGTATTCCGTTCGACAAACGGAGGATTAACATGGGTACAGGTTTTTTCACAGACCGGTGGTTTCATAAATGCAATATGGATGACCTCACCTGTTACCGGATTAATGTATGGTGACCCGGTTGGAGCAAGATGGTCTTTATGGCGTACTACAAACGGCGGTGTTAACTGGGATTCAACAGGCATGTTTCTAGCCCAGGCAGGCGGTGAAGCCGGATGGAACAATTCTTTGTTTGTTACAGGAACAAATGTTTGGTTTGGTACAAATAACAGCCGTGTTTATTATTCGCCGCTGGGCGGGATTACAGGAACTTGGCAGGTTCAGTCAACCACACAGACAAATTCATATGCATTATGGTTTAATACATCAACCAGCGGTATGTTGGGCGGTGCGCAGTTAATGGCAACAAACAACAGCGGATTAAACTGGTCAGCAGTTACATCCCCCGGTACAGGCAATTTTACCGGTATAACAGGAAGTACTGTTAACTGGTGGGTTACAAGACAGGCTAATACTATTTACAGAACTACCGATAACGGAGTTACATTTACAACAGATTATACAGCACCGGCCGGAAGTTTCACCCATATTCAAAAAGCTGCTTCAGGCAGCAGAATGTGGGCTGTACGGAATAACGGTGGAATAGCCTCTTCATTAAGCACTGTTGGTATATTACCGATATCATCAGAGATTCCGGGCTATTACAGCCTGTCGCAGAACTATCCCAACCCGTTTAACCCCGCTACTAACTTTACATTTTCACTGCCTAAAAGTGCATCGGTAACTATAAAGATATTTGACGTTGTTGGACGGGAAGTTGATGTTATAGCAAATAATGAATTTAAAAACGCAGGTGTATATATCGTAAACTATAGTGCAGATAGATTAAGCAGCGGTGTGTATTTTTACCGGATTACTGCAAATGATTTTGCTGAAACCAGGAAAATGGTATTAACTAAATAATTTTTCCTTATACATAATATATTTTAACTGCAAAGCCCGGTCTGTTAACCGGGCTTTGCAGTAAATCTGAAAAATTTACGCTTCTGTTTATTCTTCCTTTATCATTTCATCATTATTATCACTCCCGGGACTGTAATAATTATTTTCTTCATCTTCATTGTCTGTCTTTTTCTTTAAATCATCCTGTTCAGTGCCGGGTACATCAAGTCCCTTGGATGAATCATCATTCAGATCCGTTAAATGCCTGGTAGATATCTTTTTCAGCTCATCTTCTGCTCCTGTTTCTGACTTTAAAGGTTTTTCAGCTAACTTTTCCGGATCAATATCGGTTTCTACATTTTTATTGTAAATATCTTCATCTGCAGGGTAGTTTGGATATCCCGTTAATTTGGTTTTATCTGAAGGTTTGTAGAATTTAAAAACAAACATTATTAACCTCCTCTAATGTTAATGATCAAAAATTTCTGTTCTGTTAAATATAACAAATAAATTTACTTTGTTGTTACATTTCAAAATAAATATTTTCCACCGTTGCTGGTCTTACCTGACTGCTTTGCAGTTGACCAGCAATAAAAAATTTACCGCTCCTGTCAGGTCCTTAGACCTGACAGATTCCCACGTTGTTGGTCTTATGACCAACAACAAACTATAATATATTTTGTTGGTGAACTTAAAAACCAGTCAAGCAACACCAACAAAGAGGTAAAATCCAATTACCTGCAATACGTTATTAATTTACACTGTAACATTTATTGATAAGAGTAAAAATAATCAGTAACTTAGTGTTTAATTTTATAATTAATACTATAACCAAATGAAATACTTAGCAGTACTGTTCTTAATCATTTTTACTTTTTCCGGGGTTTATTCACAGGAAAAATGGTCAACAACAAGAAAACCTGTTATGGGAAATTATGTTAAGCTGCCTTCTGAAAATTATGCATGGCAGAACAATAACAGGACGACTCAGTTCTACACATATGATAATATTGTAATAACCGTAGGCCCAAGCATCAGGGTATTGCCAACATCAAATGCGCAGCAGGATGAAATTATCCTGGTTCGCCACCCTTCAAATCAGAACATTATGTTCGGAGGAGCCAACACAACCGTTGGTGGTGTTTTTGGTCAGGGCGGATACTGGACAACTGACGGCGGTTCAACATGGTCCGGAAATAACCTCCTGCCTCCTTTTACACAGTCATCAAGTGATCCGGGTCCGGCAATAGATAAAAATGGTGTTATAATTTTCTCTACTTTGGACAGCCCGGGAATGGTTGCAGCATATTCAACTAATATGGGTGCAAGCTGGTCCGGCAGAATAACTATTCAATCCGGCAGCGTTGATAAAAATTTTGCTGCTTCTGATGATGCGCCGACAAGTCCGTATTACGGCAGAAGCTATTGCGTATGGAGCTACTTTGCAGTTGGCCAGCCGCCTATTTATTGCGGATATACAACAAACAGCGGTGTTTCCTGGACTGGTGTTATGCAGGTTAATACTCCCCCCGGCGGCCATTATTCCCAGGGTGTTGATATTGCAATCGGACCAACAGGACAGGTTTATTTGGCTTGGGCTGCTCCTACATCATCTTCACCATATACAGAAGATTACCTCGGTTTTGCAAAGTCAACTACAGGTGGTACATCTTGGGTAGTAACCGAAAATGCTTATGATATGAATGGTATCAGGGCTTCCTCATTTAACGGCTGGACATTCAGAGTTAATGGTTTCCCGAGAATTGCCGTTGATAGAAGCGGCGGACCGCGTGACGGCTGGATTTATGTTGTAACAAGCGAAAAAAATCTAGCGCCTGCCGGAACAGATGCTGATGTAATATTGCACAGATCAACAGATCAGGGTACAACATGGTCCCCTGGTATTAGGGTTAACCAGGACCCGTTAAACAACGGAAAAGTCCAGTTCTTCCCTGCAATAAGAGTTGATGAGAACGGCGGAGTAAATGTTTGTTATTATGATAACAGGAATTATCCCTCTGTTGGTGATTCAGCAGAAACATACATGTCGCGCTCAACGGATGGAGGTACAACATGGATAGATATAAAAGTAAGTGACCACGCATGGAAAGTTAAGGGTGAAGCAGGTTTAGGTACTTATGGAGGTGACTACATCGGGATTTCTTCAGGTAACAACAGGGTATTCCCGTTCTGGTATGATGATAAAACCGGTACTATGCAGGCTTATGTTGCAGCAGTTACACTGGATCCTGTTGGTATCAGCGGAAATACGAACGAAGTTCCCGCTGCTTTTGAGCTTAAACAGAATTATCCCAATCCTTTTAACCCGAACACAACTATCAGCTTTGCATTGCCGAATGATGAAAACGTTAAGCTTGAAGTGTACAATATGACAGGTAAATCAGCTGGAGTACTTGTTAACAGTGATTTAAAAGCAGGTACTTATAAATTTGATTTTAATGCACAGGACCTGGCAAGTGGTATTTATTTCTATAAACTCACATCAGGAAGCTTTGTAAGCACAAAGAAAATGATACTTGTAAAATAAATATTTATTGTTGGTGATCCCAAAGGGACAAGCAACACCAGCAAAATGGAATTTAAACCCCGCTATCAAGCGGGGTTTTTTATAACCCGGTAATACGCTCTCTCCGAAGGTCCGAAGGACTCCGTTGGAGAGTCCATTGGACAAACCTGACAGAGTCCCACGTTGCCGGTCTTACCTGACTGCTTTACAGTTGACCAGCAATAAAAAATTTACCGCTCCTGTCAGGTCCTTAGACCTGACAGATTCCCCCGTTGTTGGTCTTATGACCAACAACAAACTATAATATATTTTTTTGTGAAAACACCAACAAAGCAGGTAAAGCAGATATAAAAAAAGGACGGCTTCATCAGCCGTCCGGGGAGTAAAAAGGAGAACAAATAAAAATTATTCTAATACATGAATATTCTTTTCAGCGCAGATATCCTTTAGCTGTTTTGGCCAAATTGTTACGCTTACTTCGCCTAAATGCGCTTTCCTTAACAGTAACATCTGCAGCCTGGATTGTCCTATTCCGCCGCCAATGCTTAGCGGTACTTCATTATTCAGAACTGCTTTATGATACGGGGTTGAAACAAGATCAAGCTGGTTGGAAAGCTTTAACTGTTCCCTGAGTGTTTCAGCATTCACCCTGATACCCATTGATGAAAGCTCATGTCTGCGTTTGGTCAGGTGGTTCCACACAAGTATATCGCCGTTAATTCCGTGATACTGCTCGCCGTTCTTTGTAATAGTAGGTGTTACCCAGTCATCATAATCAGCAGCGCGCATTTCATGCGGGTAACCGTCTTTTAACACCCAGCCGATTCCAATAATGAATACTGCCGGATATTTCTGAAGTATCTGTGTTTCTCTCTGTTTTCTTGGAAGATCGGGGAACATTTCAAGTATTTCTTCTGCATGAAGGAACACAAGCTCTTCGGGCAGATTCGGGAACCGGGGATCTTTTAACTGCGGGAACATTTCCTGTACATGTTTTTCTGCGCCAACAAATACTTTCCATATCTTCTTAACTATCATCTTCAGGAAATCCAGGTTCCTGTCTTCAGCATTAATTACACGCTCCCAGTCCCACTGGTCAACATAACTGGAGTGGTCATGGTCCAGGAAGTAATCTTTCCTTACTGCTCTCATATCGGTATTTATGCCTTCACCAGGCTTCAGGTCAAACTGTTTAAGAGCTACCCTTTTCCATTTTGTTGCAGCCTGTACTACCTGTGCTTCAATCCTTTTTGGCAAGCCAAGTCCTGCCGGAAACTCAACCGGTGTACGTGAACCGTCACGGTCTAAATTATCATTAACACCGCTTTCTTTATCAACAATAAGCGGTACCTGTACCATCATCAGGTTAAGTTCTTTATTCAGATTTTCTTCAATGTAGCTTTTTACTGCGTAAACAGCTTTTTGTGTATCTTTTTTACTTAATAATGATGTGTAATTATCAGGAAGGATTTTTGATACTTCCGGGTAAGTGCTGATTCCGGGACCTGCAAGATCCGCTTTTTTATCTGACATTTTTTTTAATTCTCCGTTAATTTAAATTGGTAAAACAACAAAAAACACTTTTCCTATTATACAAAATTAAATTTTTTATACTCTTTTAACTATGATAATTATCAATCCGTTAACTGATATAAATCATAAAAAAACCTGTCATTTGGTTTGAATACAACCAATTACAGGTTAAAATAAAAATTTATGCTGTTTTTGCTTTTATTTTAAATTGCAGTCAGCTCATCACTTCTGAAATTATATGACAGCTTTTCCTTAAGCAGTTCAACCTGGTCAGCAATAAGAGCGGCTATTTCATGGGTATTCAGCCGGTCTGTATTAATTACCATATCATAGTGATAAGGTTCCTTCAGATCAACCCCGAACAACTTTTTTACATATTCATAACGCTGCTGGTCTTCTTTCTTAACATATTCTTCTGCCTGTTTAAGTGATAAATTATAATCCTCTACCAGGTGTTTAACCCTTTTGTGAAGAGAACCTACAAGCCTTATATGAAGGCCGTTATGATGATGTCTTGTAATATAAAACGAACCTCTCCCTACTATAATTGCATTTCCAATATCAGCAAGCTTTAAAATTGACTTGCTGATATTATGTGCCATTTCTCTTTTAGTAGGATGAAGCCCTAACAGCTCTTCGAACATAGTCTGAATATCAGAGAAATTCCGCTCCGGCAGAAAAGCCTGCATTCCGTTAAGGTGATAATCATCGATAACCTGCTTTATAAGATCTTTATCATACAGCGTCCATGGGCACTCATCCGGTGCGGAGTTTTTGCTTAGTTCATCGAGCAGCATGTTTGTTACGGCTGATTCGCCTGTGCCTGCTTCCCTGGAAATTGTAATGAACGGCAGCAGCCTGGGGTGATAACCATCGCTTTTTGTAAGTTCGTTTCGTTTTAACTGGCAGAAAAGGTAAGACTTGCTTAGATCAACAAATTTGTTGTATTCCATAAACACTAACCTCCTTTTCAGTTGGCTGGTATAATATTTGAGGCAAATTGATTTTACCCAATTCACCTTCCATTCAAATATAACACAACAGGTAACGCCGGCAAATGACTGTTGTCAGAAAAAATTATGATTATTATCCGGCTAAAAAAATATCTTTTTTGCTTTGGTGATCTCATTATGTATAAGGGTATAATTATCGGGAAATTGTTCTTCTGTAAATATCTTCAGAGCTTCGTCAAATGATGCTATTGCTTTATGATAATTTTCAGTCTTATCTTCATACTCAGCAAGGTTAATATAAGCTTTTCCCAGCCCGGCGCAGCACTCTGCATACTGTATCGGGTATTTATCCGAAGTCCTGATCCTTATCGATTCATTAAATGAATCAATTGCATCGTACAGGGCTGCGGGCGTATTTTCTTCTTCAGCCTTTACAAGATATGCATCACCCAGGTTAAACATAGTGTTAGCATACTGTATCGGGACTCTGTCAGGATCCCTGACACTTAGCGCTTCTTTAAAAGATTCAATTGACCTGTTTATATTTTCATGTTTATTTCTGTGCAACGCAAGCATTGCATATGCATTGCCAAGGTTATTATGGGTTAACCCGTACTGCAGCGGCACTTTTTCCTTCGGCTGGGTTTTAAGTATATCAGAATATGCATCAATAGCCAGCATCAGATTTTTTTCAGGCTCTTCGGTATCGCTAAGCCTTGCATATGTATTTGCAAGGTTATTTTTGGTCAATGCGTACAGTTTGGGATATTCCCTGATAACATTCAACTTTAATGCCTCATCAAAGGAGCTTATTGCATTTTTATAATTTGTAATTTTATCTTTTACTTCTGCGAGTATCAAATATGCGCCGCCCAGATTATTGTGCGCCCTGGCATATTCCTGCGGATACTGCCTCTGGTTAAATACTTTGAGGGCTTCTTTATAAGCATTGATTGCTGTTATACAGTTTGCTTCCCTGTCCTCAATTTCTGCAAAGGCTGTATGGGTATTGCCTATCCTGTTCTTAATTCTGGCATATTCCACCGGGTTTGAATCAATACTTACAGTTTTAAGTATCTCGTTAAAATATTCAATTGATCTTGCGCAGTTTTCATGTGTATCCTGAACTTTAGAAAGAGACCAGTACGCTTGTCCAAGATAGTTCTGCGCTTTATAATATTCCGGTTTCTGCAATTCGATATTAATATTTTTAAGAGAGGTTTCAAAGGCTTTTATTGTAATCTTCATATACTCAGATATCTGAGTGTCAACAACACCAATATCATATACGCGCTCACCCAGCATCTGCAGAACTTCAGCATCATTTTTAAATACATCAAGCATATTTTCAAAAATATCCTGCAGAGTTAAATCAGCATCTGTTTTAACAACAAATTCAAGATATGCATCCTCTGCCCATATCCTGTTCCTACTGGAAATTTTCAGGAATTCCTTATCTTCAAGATTTTTAAGCCATCCGGTCCATTCAAAATCCCTGCCTTCAAGCTCATACATTCCGGATGCTTTCTTTATCCACTCCAGTCTGAATACACTGTTCTCTTCATAAATTCCGCTCTTATAAAGGCTGCGCAGTGAGCGCAAAATTGTTTTTTCAATATTATCACAGTTATCAAACCTTCTTTCCATTTCGCTTAACCGCATGAAGATTGAGCCTATAGTTCCGTTGAACTTAACCGTATCCCATTTCATTCCCAGCTTATCGGAGATCATTTTGCCTTCATCAGCTGTTATTTTATTGAGCTCAATTATATCTTCGCCGAAAATAATATCTAAATCCAGGTTCTGCTCGATTAATTTATTCTTTACCTTTTTAAATTCCCTGCCGGAGTGGCACGTTGCAGCAACCGGGATATTTCTTTCCTTTGCTTCGCGGAATAGCAGGTGATATGCATCCTGTCTTTCTATATAATACTGCAGGTCATCAATAAAAATCATTTTCTTTTTCCAGAAAATAAAATCTCTGGGGAATAAAAATGAATTCATTGGAACGCTTCTTGGAACAAGGATATTAACGGGGTCTTTAAGTGTGTGCAGCGCATTGAATACAGCGCGGGTTTTACCGCTGAGCGGAGGCGCCACTATCAGTAAATTCCGCTTGCGTTCAATAGCGCGGAATATACGGTTATCAATATCCCTGGTGTAATAATATTCGGCGCAGGGGCGTTCGCCAAGCAGGTCATTGGCTTTTAGCTTGCGGGAGCTTTTCCATATAACGGAATAATAATTCTTATATTCCTTCCGCAGTTTTAAAATATAACCTGCAGCGGGAGCTGCAATAGTTGCAATAATTCCAAGGATCGTTAATATGGTGACCAGATCCATTCAGCAGATATGATTTATTTTATTTTTCTGATTTTTTTATAATTCACACCGCGCTTTTGGTTAAAAGCACTGATACCCTCTTTTACTTCACCGCTTAGATTATGAAGCGAGAGCCAGTCCCGTGCATGCCCAATAGTAGTATGCCATGAAAGGTCGCGCCAGAAATTAAGCTGCTGCTTTGTGTATCTCAGGCATTCAGGCAGCTTGTTGAATAATTTTTCTGCCATTATATCAACAGCATCATCAAGCTTGCTGTAAGGAACAACCTGGTTAACCAGTCCCCAGTCAAGC
>JAANMW010000830.1_pt1 | contig 36048 bp, 32 predicted proteins | sample 7279671 | NCBI WGS metagenome assembly JAANMW01 (sample SAMN14094541, study PRJNA606508) | bioreactor metagenome | isolation source: A lab-scale SPAN reactor treating ammonium-rich wastewater day 247 | place: Ireland: Galway | collected 2017-09-19 | reverse complement strand
GGGACCCAGAACCGCGGTGGGGCGTCGGCCGGTGAATCCGGTTCCACTACGCCGGAGTACCGGCGTGAGCGTTGGAACCGGACACACCGTCCGCCGCGGACGACGACGGCGGGATTTTTCCTTCCGGAATATCCCGGTGAGGTGAGCGGAGCACGGGCGTTCCTCTTGCAGCGATAAAGCACGGTACTCCGTGCTAGCAGCAAGAGGGTTAGCCCGTGATCCGCGGCAGCACCGCCAGTCCGGACACACGAGCCCGGGATCCGCGGTAGTACCGCCTGCTCCGGCAAGTGGCTTGCCTCGTGATCCGCGGCAGCACCGCAGGCTCCGGCAAGAGCACCGCCAGCTCCGGCGTTCGGGCGCCCTAACGGGCCTGCAGCTCCCGGGAGAGCCTGACGTTTCGCCCGGCATCGACGATCACCGCCGCGTAGCCCGGCATCCCGTCGAGCACGGCGAAGCCGCGTTCCACGCCGAGGATGAACAGGCTGGTGGACAGGGCGTCGGTCAGCGTCGCATCCGGGCCGATCACCGTAACGCTGCGGATGCCGCCCGCCGAGCGGCCACTCTTCGGGTCGAGGATATGGTGGTAGCGAACCCCGTCCTCCTCGAAGTAGCGCTCGTAGTCCCCCGATGTCGAGATGGCCTCGTCCATCAGGGCAAGGCGCGTCAGCCAGCGCTGCCCGTCGTCGGGATCGCGGATCCCGACCATCCACGGCTTGCCGCGGCGATCGCCGAGCAGTCGCGTGTCACCGCCGGCGTTGGCCAGCGCATGCTCAACGCCAGCCGCCTTCAGAAGGGCGATGACCCGCTCGCAGGCATAGCCTTTGCCGATGCCACCCAGGTTGATTCGCGTACCGGGGCGCGTGAAGCGGATGCTGGACGCCGCGACGTCGATCTCGACGTGGCGGTAGTTGACGGCGGGCAGGGTCTCGCGGATCAGCGCCTCGTCCGGATGCCGACCGGCGCGGAAATCGTAGTACTGGCCGAGGCTGTCAAAGGTGATGTCGAAGGCCCCGCCGGTGCGCACCGACAGCTCCAGTGAGCGTTCGACCAGCGAGAGGAGCTCGGCCGACACCCGGACCGGAGCGGCGGCGGCCTCGCGGTTGACCATCGAGATCTCGGAGGTCTCCCGGTAGGTGCTCATGGCCGCCTCGATGCGGTCAAACTCCGCCATTCCCGCCGCCAGCAGCGTTCTTGCCTCGGCCTCATCGTCCGCCCACAGCTGGATTTCCACCTGCGTACCCATCTTTCCCCGGGTATCGGTGTACCAGCCGGCGTGGGCGACCATCGGGAACAGTACAAGGAGAGCGCAGGACAGCCTCTCAAGCCGCAACATCATCGCTTCCCTGGCAAAGCCCGGGACGATCCTAGCACCGGCACGCGTCCCGACGGGAGTCTAGAACCAGAGGGAGACGAAGAACTGCAGCACGGTGGCGTTGAAGTCGTAGGCGGGCTCGGTGCCCGGCACGCCACCGGCACGCAGGTCGCGGAAGTCGTCGTAACTGAAGGCGTAGTAGTCCATGAACAGGTTGACCGTGCTCTTCAGCGGCCGCTCGCCGCCCCGGTCGAGCCAGGTATAGCTGACCCCGAGGTGCGGCCCGTGGCTCTGGAAGCTGCTCAGCTCCTTGTCCCGCGCGAGGAAGTTCTGCGCGTTCTCGAACGGGAACAGGTCGCTGAAGAAATCGGCCGAGTTCTGCGTGTAGTAGCGGTAGCGGATCTCGACGAGCCATTGCGCGTTCAGCGGGTGGATGTAGCCGGCCTCGAGGGTATGGGCATCGATGCCCCAGTTGTCGGTGAAGAAGCGGTACTCGGCGGACACGGCCGCCCGGTACGGCAGGTGGTAACGGCCGCGGATGGCGGCCGCACTGCTGGTCCGCGACTCCGGGTAGACCTCGGGCTGCAGGCCGTAGCCCTGTGGCTCGTTCGGATCGAGGTACCGGACGCGCCGGTAGGGATTGTTCAGGTAGCCCTCGTCGGCGATGCCTTCGAAGGACAGCGCGAGAATCAGGTTGCGCGTGAGGATCTGGGAGACACCGAGGCGGTATGACTTGCGGTCCACCTTGCCGGCAAAGACATCGTCGCCCCGGCGGCTGACGTCATCGTCGCCGCTGCCGTAGCCGAGCGTGATCGTGGTCAGCCCGCCGAACACTTCCTGGCTGATGCCGAAGTTCAGCGTATCGGCCTCGTAGTCGTTCTCCGAACTCGTCGACGCCCCGAAGCTGAGGATGGTGTCGCCCCGCAGGTAGTCGGCACCGAATCCCCACTGGGTGCGCTCCTCGCTGTAGCCATCCGGGCTTGCACCGGTGGTCACCACGTCGATCGAGGCACTGCTGATGGAGTCCACGTAGTAGCTGGCCGACAGGGACACCTTCTGTCCGACAGACTTGCGTACCAGCAGTGATGGCCCGTCGATCTCGACGCCCCCGCCATCGTAGTAGTGATAGAGCGCATCGGCCCGGTCTTCGGGGAGCACGCCGGCGGCGGCAGGTCCGGCCGGCGCCAGCGCGGCCAGCAGGACCAGGGCCATGGCAGGCGCAAGGCCGCGGCAACACAGGTTGAAGCCGGGATCGCTCATGGGCTCAGTTGCACCCGCACCCACCGCCGGCGCTGCCCGCCGCGCCCCGGGCCCCCTCACGCGCCTCGTGGACATGGTCCGCATACGAGGATGACACCGGGTTCCGGTCGAAGCTCATGATCGGATCCGCCAGCCGGTCGCGCTCGTAGGGCTTCACCCAAGGCTGCAGGTCGCTGCAGCCGGCAAGGCCGGCCAGTGCGGCAACCGTGAGCAGCAGCGGCCTCATCATGTCCGTTCCCGGATGAGCTGGCGGATCATGTCCTGGTACCTGCCCTCGTCGCCGGGCTGGTAGCCCTGGTGGATGTACCGGACCTGCCCCTTGCGATCCACGATGACCGTGCTCGGCATGGCCTCCACCCGGTACAGCTTGCTGACCGCGTTGGCCGGGTCCAGCAGCACGGGAAACGTCACCGGCACGTCCCGGAGGAAGGCATCCATCATGCGGGTGTCCTCCTCGACATTGATGCCGAGCAGGGTGAAGCCGAGCGGCCCGTACTTCTTCGCGATCTGCTCGAGGAGCGGCATCTCCTTGCGGCATGGCCCGCACCAGGTGGCCCAGAAGTTGATCAGCACCACCTGCCCGCGCAGCGACTCGAGCGATACCTCGCCGCCAGCGCGGGACTGCAGCAGGAAACCGGCCGCGGGACCGTGGGACTCACTGGCCGCGACCGGCGCGCCGGCCAGCAGCCCGGCCACGATGGCCGCCGCAAACGTTCTGGACGTGATGGTGTTCATCGGCACCTCAGAAGAACCAGGACAGGCCCAGGCCGAACTCGATGTTGTGCGTCGTCTTGTCCTCGCCCGTGACATCGATGTCGAAAAGATGGTCACGGACGTCGAAATGCAGGCCGATGGCATCCGTGACCAGCACCCGGTAGCCGGCACCGAAGGTCAGGGTAAAGCGGTCGTCGCCGGCGAAGTCGGTATTGCCGGCGCCGGCGACCACGTAGAGCGCGGAGTTGAAGGCACGGCTGCGGCCGATGAACACCTCGCCCGGCAGCACGTTCCAGCCGATAGACAGGTCGTAGTAGCTGTACTCGCGGTCAGAATCCGGAAACAGGCTGATGTTCTCCAGGACCTCGACGCTCGACCGGTCCACCTTGCCGGTCTGCGCATAGGTACCCTCCAGGAACAGCGACTCGCTGATGTGGTAGGCGAGACGCGCGCCCACCACGCTGTTGGAGCCGAAGTCCTCGACCGCGAGCAGCCCGCCGTAGGCGGTGATCTCGAAGTTCTCGGTGTCGATCTTCGGGCGAGTGACGCGGCGGCGCTCGACCTCCGCGCTGATCACGGGATCGGCGGCGCGCGGATCGTCGACGGACACATCGTCGCGGCCCAGCAGCCCGCAGCCCGGCAGCGCGGCAGCCAGGACCATGAGAGCCGTGACCCTCAGAAGAAGAATGCGAATCCCGCTTTCCATTCGTCCAGTTCCTCGTTGTCTTCCCGGCTCGTAAAGACCAGGTAGCTGTTGTACTCGGCGCGGAGCATGAAGCGCCGCGTGAGGTGCATGCGCAGTCCCACACCCACCTGCCCCACCTGGTCCGTGCGGTCCTCGGTCTGCACCAGGGTGGCCCGCGGATCGATCCGGATCACGCCCGTGCCCAGCGAGGCGTACGGCGAGATCCGCCATTCGGGGAAGGGCTGGTGGACCACATGCGCAGTCGCCATCCATCCCGTCGAGAAATCTCCGCTGATGTCGGTGAGGCGCAGTTCCGTGGACAGGTTGCGGGTCCAGTGATAGCTGCCGTACACGGCAATGACGCTGGCCCCGTCCAGTTCACCGAGCCCCACGCCCGCTTCCCAGCGGCGTGCCGCATAGCCCTCCGCATCGGGATCCTCCACCCGCACCGGGAGTCCCGCCGTATCGAGCGTCCGGGTGAACTCTTCGAGCTTCACCCAACCCTCGGTCCCGTTGGCCGCCCTGACCCGGAACCAGTCGGTCCGTCGCTTGAGCACCTCGATACGCTCACCGCGGTCCACCACGTGGAAGACCGGGAATCCCCGCCCCGGACCCGTGTGCAGCTCGAGATACGGCTCGGCAACAACGGCCTCATAGTGCGGCTTCTTGCCATAAGCCGGTGTGACGGAGGACAAGAAAACCAGTACTGCGATGAGGAGGAGTTGACCCATTCGGCACCGGAGAGATCAGTTGAGGGGAGCCTGGAACGGATCGTTGTAGTACTGGGCGCCGATATCCACCCACTCGGACAGCAGGCGCAGTTCCGCCGGGGTCAGGCGCCCCTCGTGGCTGCCACCCGGGGCAAAGCGGCTGAAGAAGCGGCTGGAATTACGCGCGCCGCTGGTCGTCATCGGGGGTGCCACGGGCACCGTGGCGAAAATCGGATCGCCGGTCACCTCGTCCACGCCCACCTGGACCAGCACGTCCTGCAGCACGCCATCGACCAGCTCCTGCTCGTTGTCGGCGGAGAGCAGCTCGCGGTAGGCCTTGAAGTGGTCGGCGTTCTGGTCGGACGGTCCATCACCGAGATCGAGCTGGGCTGCCGGCAGCTGCGGCACTTCATCGGCGTCGAGGGGCGAGTGGCAGCTGGTGCAGGTGTTGTCGGCGAGCACGGTAATGCCGTCCACGTCCAGGCTGACCCGCGGCAGCGACCAGAGGGGATGTATGTGCGCTTCGTAGTTGATCGTGATCCGGCAGGTGGGAGCCCACTGGGTGAGGCAGTCGCCAAGGGTCGGGACGGCGGTGGCCAGATCGGCATAGCTGAAGGCGTAGCTCGCGTCCTTCGCCCGGCCGGCAGCCACGGGGTCCGTCCAGATGTCTTCGAAGACCACGTCCACACCGGGCCCGATCAACGCACAGTCGGTGGCGCAGCTGATGCGCCGCTTGACCTGCGCCATGGTCTCGCCGAACTCGGCAAAGAACGCAGGCTCGGTGTTGGGGAAGGGCTGGCCGTCAAGCGCGGCACCCGCCCAGGCGCTGACGAAGGCTTCGCGCCGGCCGTGGGACACCGGATTCTGGCTGGCGTGGCAGCCGTTGCAGCGAAGCACTTCGCCCGGCCGCACCTGCAGCCAGTTCTGGTGCCGGGCCGTGGTCCGGCGCCCGTCCCTGTCGAGCACCGACACGGCAAAGGCCACGTTGGCCGGTACTCTGGCCACCACCGAACCGTCCGGCTCCACCGGCACATAGCCCAGGATCTCGCGCATACCCTGGGCCTGGCTCACGCCGAAGGCGCTATTCCGGAAATCCAGGACGTCCCGGTCGGGCAGGGACACCGGTTTCTCCAGGCGCAGGAAGCGCGCCGGGCGCTCGTCGGCCGTCGTCAGGGCGGGATTGGCAAGATCGGTGATATTCGCCGTCGCTGTACCGTCCATGTCGTAGACGCTGCGGATCTCGAGGATGCCCATCCCCTCGGCAACCAGCGCCGGGTCAGCCGCGCCGGTACCGTCCAGGTCATAGATGATCGGCGGCAGCGCGCGGGGCTGGGCGGCGACCACGTCCGTGATGATCACGCCCTCCTCCGGCACGAACACGGGCGACTGGGTGTTGTTGCTGCGGTCAAAGATCCAGATGCCGTAGAGCGGCGGGGCGGCGACCGCCGCGGGGTTTGCAAGCCCGGCGGCGGTGCAGGGTCCGATCTGGCCGTTGGCGCCGAGGAGGCGGCACGGCGTCCAGCTGACGAACATCCGGTTGGTGCCGTCGAAGAGCGGGAATACGGCGCTGAACTTGCCGCCCGGCGACAGGGGATCATCGGTCCGTACGTCGTTGCCGACCGCGCGGGTCTGGGCGGGTCCGGCCAGCCCGGCGTTGGCCGCCGTCGGCTGGAGATTCTCGACGAAGCGCTCCGCGTCCACCGACACCAGGTCACCGCCCCAGTCGTCGGCCCGGAACGGCCGGACGACCGTCAGGATCCGGCCATCCGGCTGGGGGCGCGGCTGGACGAACTGGATGGTGCTGCCGTTGGTGCCGGTATCGTGGCTGCGTGAGCCGTAGAACAGTTCCAGCCCCGTACCATCGGGATTCATCCGGTACAGGTTGAGCTCGTTGTTCGAGACCGCGCGGTCCCAGCGGCTGAACAGCACCTGGCCGTTGGCAAGAATCGCGGGATCGAGGTCGTGACTCTGGTTGAAGGACACCTGGCGGATGTCGCTGCCATCGGGATTCATGACATGCAGCACAAAGGCAGGCTCGTTGCGGCTCTCGTCCTGTGCATCGAACTGGGGCTTGCCCTCGTCCACGAGCACCGCCTTCGACTGGCGCTGGCGGGTCGAGGAGAAAATGATCCGCCCGTCCGGCAGGTAGTGAGGCGCAACGTCGTGGCCGGCCTCGGCGGCCAGGTCCGAGGCAATGACCCGCCGCAGCTCGTCGGTCGCCAGGGTGTACTCCCAGACGTTCCAGGTGGGCTGGTCCTCCTCGTCGGCACCCTGTATGAAGGGTCCACGCATGGCAAACACCAGGGATGCGCCATCCCATGACGGCTCGAGGTCGCGGACGTCATAGAGGCCTGAGCCCTGGGTCACGCGACCGGTGACGTTCAGCTCCGCAGCGGCAACCGCAGCGCGCTCGCGGACGTAGAGGTCGGCGCCGGGGCGGAAGGTACGGAGCTCGCGCACATCGTTCCGCTGCAGGACCCCCTGGGCGTTGACGGTGAGCGGGCGCTTGACGTACGCAATCGCCACATCGACCACCACCGGATCGGGGCCCTGATCGCCACCCACGCCTCCACCGCCGCAGGCGGCCAGCGTCACTGACATCACCGCGAACAGCGCAGACCCGAAGGCCCGCGGCACAGCATTCCGCATCCCTGCAGCCATCACCCATCCCCGTCGCGACCTGCCCGAAGGTCGGGACGCATCAGACCCGAAGCCGGTACCCAATCGACCGCGACCTAACCTAATACATCGGGTTTTGGGGTAACTGTTAAGGCAGTCACAGAACGTTCCGGCGCTGCCCGCCCTAATGGCGGCCACGGCGCGCAAGGCGTCGGGCTTTTTGGGATGGGCACAACTTGAGCACCTTGCTGCAGCGACGGCGCACTGCCGTCACGACGACGCCGGGTCACGCCCGGCCGCTGGCCCTCGTGGCGCTGGCAAGCGTAATGCTTCTCGCCAGCATCACCGTTACGGCCGGCCCGCGGGAGCAGGCCCGCCGCATTCACGACCGGCTGGCCGGCGTACCGCCCACCGAGGCAGTGCTGACGCAGATGCAGGCGGATATTGCCGGTGGCAACGCCACGGCGGCGGCGGAACGCGCCATGAACAACAGTGCCTTCTACAGCGTGACGCTGAAGAACTTTGCCGCGCCCTGGACCAACGAGGACCAGAGCGTCTTCGTCCCCCTGAACGACTACACGGCGACCGTGATCGGCATGGTCCGCGACGACGTGCCGTTCAACACCCTGCTCTCGGCCAACCTGGTCTACGTGGGTACCGGCGGCGGGATACCGGCCTACTCACCGGCAAACAACAACCACTACGAGGCGCTGGAGGACCAGAATGCCGACCTGCAGGCGCGCCTGCAGCCCACCACCCAGACGGCGGTGAGCGGCCTGCCGGATGCCGCCACGGCAGGCGTTCTGACCACGCGGGCAGCCGCCGAAGCCTTCTTCGTCGCCGGCACCAACCGGGCGATGTTCCGCTTCACCGTGCTCAACCATCTGTGCCGCGACATGGAGCAGCTGATGGACACCCGCCTGCCCCCCGACCGGATACGGCAGGATGTCTCGCGCAGCCCGGGCGGCGACAGCCGCATCTTCCTGAACAACTGCGTCGGCTGCCACACCGGGATGGACCCGCTGACCCAGGCCTTTGCCTACTACGACTTCGATACGGCCCAGGGCCGCCTCCAGTACACGCCGGGCGTCGTACAGCCCAAGTACTTCAACAACGACACGACCTTCGTCTACGGCTTCCGCACCCCTGACGACCAGTGGGCCAACTACTGGCGCCGCGGCCAGCACGCCAATCTCGGCTGGGATCCCGCCCTGCCCGGCAGCGGCGCGGGCGCCAAATCGATGGGTGCGGAGCTGGCCAACAGCGGCGCCTTCGCCCGCTGCCAGGTGGAAAAGGTGTTTCGCAACGTGTGCCTTCGCCCGCCCGTGGACGGCGCCGACCGCACGCAGATCGATGCCATGACCAGTTCGTTCCGGTCCGGCGGTTACCGGCTGAAGCAGGTCTTCGCCGAATCCGCCGCGTACTGCATGGGCGATTGAACGGAGACCCGGGATCGTGAACACCTCAGGGATGATGAACGTGAAGATCTGCCTGCGCCTCATGGCCGTCGGACTGATGGCGTCGGTGCTCGCCGCCTGTGGCGGCGGCGCCAGCACCGAGCGGCTGCCGCCGAACAGCCTCCCGCCGCCGGTGGGCTATACCGGCCCGGCCGCGCAGACCGCAGACATCCAGAACTTCATGAATGCCTTCTGGGTGAACGTCCGGAACGGCGGCGTGGCACAGTGTGCCGGCTGCCACGGCACCACCCAGAGTCCGCTGTTCGCCCGCAGCGATGACGTGAACCTGGCCTGGGCCGCAGCCGATCCGCTCGTCAACCGCGACGATCCGGGCACCTCGCCGATCGTGCAGAAGATGGCCGGAGGTCATAACTGCTGGCTGGGTTCCAACGGCCCGGCCGTCCAGGCCTGCGCGGCGACCCTGCAGAACTGGGTGGAGAACTGGCTGGCCGGCACGTCCAGCGGTGGCACCAAGCAGATCCAGCTCGTCGCGCCCCCGAACAGAGATGTGGGGCAGAGCCGCAATTTCCCGGACGACCCGGCCGGTTTCGCGACGACCGTTTACCCGGTGGTGCGCGAGTACTGCGCCACCTGCCACAGCGGCTCATCGGCGCTCCGCCAGTCCCCCTACTTCGCCGACGAAGACCTGGCGACGGCCTATGCGGCGGTGAAGACAAAGATCAACCTGGACAGCCCCGAGGCCTCGCGGCTGGTGCTCCGGCTGCGGGACGAGTTCCACAACTGCTGGAGCGACTGCGGCCCGAATGCGGGCACGATGGAGGACGCGATCCGGGCCTTTGCCCAGCAGATCCCGGTCGCCGGGGTGGACCCCAGCCTGGTGATCAGCCGGGCCCTGACCCTGTATGAGGGCACCGTTGCCGCCGGTGGCAGCCGCTTCGAGGGCAGCCAGATTGCGCTGTGGGAGTTCAAGGAGGGCGGCGGCAACACCGCCTATGACACCAGCGGCGTGCAGCCGGCGATCAACCTGAACCTGTCCGGCGACATCGGCTGGGTGGGCGGCTGGGGCATCGACATCCGGTCCGGCAAGGCGCAGGGCACGACCACCGCCAGCCGCAAGCTGCGCAACCTGATCACCGCGACCGGCGAGTACAGCATCGAGGCCTGGGTGGCACCCGCCAACGTCAACCAGGAGGACACGCGCATCGTGACCTACTCCGCCGGTCCCGCGGCGCGCAACTTCACGCTGGGCCAGACCGAGTACAACTACGATTTCTACAACCGCAGCAGCGCCTCGGACGGCAATGGCGCGCCGGTGCTCACCACCGCCGCCGCCGACCAGGACGCGCAGGCGACCCTGCAGCACGTGGTCGTCACCTACAGCCCGGTGAACGGACGCACCATCTACGTCAACGGGATGGACACGCAGGACAGCGATACCGTTCCCGGCGGCAACCTCAGCGACTGGGACGACACCTTTGCCTTCGTGCTCGGCAACGAGCCCTCCGGTGACCGGCAGTGGCAGGGCGTGATCCGCATGGCCGCCATGCACAACCGGGCCCTGACGCCGGCCCAGGTGCAGCAGAACTACGACGCCGGCGTGGGCGAGAAGTTCTTCCTGCTCTTCAATGTCAGCGCACACGCGGAGGCGGCCGGTAGCTATGTGCTCTTCGAGGTGAGCCAGTTCGACAGCTACAGCTACCTGTTCCACCGGCCCACCTTCGTGAATCTCGACCCCGACTGGACGCCGGCCAGCCCGATACCCGTGAAAGGCCTGCGCATCGGGGCCAATGGCCTCGTCCTGCCGGTCAGCCAGGCTTATGCCAATCTCGATACGGCAGTGAGCGTGGCCAATGGCTATGTGCCCGGCACCGGCCAGGTGCTCTCCAGCCTGGGCACCGTGATTCCGCTGGAAAAGGGACCGGACCAGGATGAGTTCTTCCTGAGCTTCGAGGTGCTTGGCAACAGCAGCAACGTGGTGACCGAGCCCGCGCCGCTGGTGCCGCCGCCGCCGGCCGACCGTCCCCCGGTTTCGGACATCGGCGTGAAGACCTTCGACCGGATCAACGCCACCATGGCCGCCATCACCGGCGTCGCGCCGACCCAGCCGGCCGTGAAGGCAACGTTTGCCAACGTGCGCCAGCAGCTGCCGGCCGTGGAGGAGCTGACGGCCGTGCTCGCGTCCCACCAGGTGGGCATTGCGCAGCTGGCCATCGAGTACTGCAACGCGCTGGTCGAGGACAACGCGCTGCGCCCGGCGCTGTGGCCGGCCTTCAACTTCAGCGAGCCGGCCGGCACGGCCTTCAACACGGGCACGAAGCGCGACCAGATCTTCGTCCCGCTGCTGACCCGCGCGATGAACACCAACCTCAACAGCCAGCCGGACGAGGCCGCGGTGCGCACCGAGCTCGACAACCTCACGGCGGATCTCACGTCCTGCGGGGGCAGCTGCCCCGCCAACCGGACGAGGACGGTCGTGAAGGCGGTGTGCGCGGCCGTGCTTGGCAGCGCCGTGACCCTGGTGCAGTAGGAGCGGGACAGATGGCACGCAAGATTCGCAATTACTTCGAGCCGCAGCGGCACCCGGACCATCCGCGGCCGTTGACGCGGCGCCAGCTGATCCAGCAGGGCTTCGTGGCCGGCGGCGCCACGCTGCTGGGCGGCGGGGTGCTGAGCCTCTTCGCCAGCCCCCGGTCGGCCCTGGCCGCGCTGGCGCCGGACCTGCAGGCGCTCAAGGCCTCCTGCGGCATTGCCGTGCAGGGCGCGGGCAAGATCCCCTTCATCTGCTTCGACCTGGCCGGCGGCGCGAACATGGTCGGATCGAACGTGCTGGTGGGCAAGCAGGGCGGGCAGCTCGACTTCCTGACCACGCAGGGCTACAGCAAGCTGGGGCTGCCGGGCGACATGATCCCGCCCGTGATCAATCCGGTGACGCAGCAGGACCACGTGGACCAGACCCTGGGACTCGCCTTCCACAGCGACAGCGCCTTCCTGCGCGGGATCATGAACAAGGTATCGCCGGGCGCGGCGGCCAGCATCAACGGCGCGGTGATTCCCGCCCGCTCGGACAACGACACGGGCAACAACCCCCACAACCCGCTCTACGGGATCGCCAGGGCCGGCGCGGACGGCTCGCTGCTCGGCCTCATTGGCTCCCAGAACACCGAATCCGGCGGCAACTCCATGGCGCCGCTCAGCATGATCAGCCCGGACCGGCGGCCCACCAAGGTGGACCGGCCGGGCGATGTCACCGGCCTCGTGGACACCGGGCAGCTGGTCGGGCTGCTGGACCAGGCGGACGCGGTCAAGGTGCTGGAGTCCATCCAGCGGGTCAGCGACATGAAGCTCGGCCGGGTCAGCACGAAGCTGACCGGGCCTGACCCCGGCAATCCGCTGGTCACCCGCGACGAGGTCATCAAGGACCTGGTGCGCTGCGGCTACGTCAAGTCAGCGGACATCGCCGACCGCTTCGGCGACCCGTCAAGCCTGAACCCGTCTCTGGACCCGGACATCGTCGGCCCGGCGGGCATCTTCAGCCAGGCGGAATACGACAGCGACAGCGAGTTTCGCAAGACCGCCTCGGTAATGAAGCTCGTGATGAACGGCTTTGCCGGGGCGGGCAGCATCACGATGGGCGGCTACGACTACCACGGCGGGCGGCGTGCCGAGGGCGAGGTGAAGGACTTCCGGGCCGGTCGCTGCATGGGCGCCTGCCTCGAGTACGCCGCCCGGGTCGGCGTGCCGCTGATGCTGTACGTGTTCAGCGACGGCTCGCTGTCCAGCGATGGCGCCATCGACAACACCGTCGACGGCCGCGGCAAGGGCGAATGGACCAGCGACAACAGTTCCACCGCCGCCTCGTTCTTCCTCGTCTACAACCCCGGGGGCCGGGCCACACTCCGGGGCGCCGATGCGATCACGCAGGCGCGCCGCCAGCAGCTCGGCTTCTTCCGCGCCGACGCCTCGGTGGAAACCTCCGCAACCCCGGCCGCCAACAACGTCAACCTGCTGGTGGAGACGCTGGTGCTCAACTACCTGGCCCTGCACGGCCAGGAGGGCAGCTTTGCCTCGCTGTTCCCCGGCCACGGCCTCGGCAGCCCGGCCCTGCGCGACACGCTGATGTCCTTCGAGCCCATCGTGAACGGCACGCTGAGCTGAAACAGTGCGGCTTCGCCATCAGGCGGTCACGGCGGCCGTTCGGTGCCTGATTATGTAAGAAACTCCTCGTTTCTTAACAATCGTTAACCTACGGTTGACACCGATGCTCAAGGGCGTCGCTCAACAACCACAACACACCAGGCTCACACAGGGGTTAACGATGAAGAAGATATTGATGGGCGTTGCGGCGTCCTTCCTGCTGGCCACCAGCGCCAATGCGGCGCTCATCCAGTACCAGGTCACCACGGTCAAGCTCGGCAACCAGTTCACGCAGGGCGGCGGCGGATTCGTTCCCGACGTGACTGCGGCCAATCCGGGCGGTGTCTTTACCTACGACACCGATACCCAGCTCCTGGTCGGCTGGCAGACTCACCAGTCCAATGCCACGCAGGGTTCCTACATCTACCTGGCGGACTGGAGCGTTGCCCTCGGCACTTCGCAGCTCACCACCTCAAACACCGCCTGCACCTTCCTGCCGTCCGACAATGATTCCTGCCCGAGCTTCACCAACGGCCTGCAGCCCGGCAGCGCATTGGTGTCGGCCGGCACCATCGGCAACGGGACCTTCGGCAACCTCATCACCCTCAAGTGGAACACGCTGGGCGCACCGTTCAGCAGCGCGTTCATCTCGACGCAGATGCAGGTGATCCCCGTGCCGGCCGCCGTGTGGCTGTTCGGATCCGCACTTGCCGCGGTGGGCTTCCTGCGCCGCCGGACCGCGCTCTGAGCTGGCACACAGCCTTCACCGACCAGAGTGCCTGGAAGGGCCCCGGATACGGGGCCCTTCTTTTTTGCCAACGCCGCAGGCGGTCACCGCGTGCCGGACCCTGACGGCCCGCGGGGTACCGCGGGGCTTGATGCCATAATGGCTGCATGGTCGATGCCCTTGCCGCCGTGCTCGGCTGCCCCCGCTGCGAGCAGTCTCTGCACCCGTATCCGGATGACTCGTGGGGCTGCCGCGGCTGCGGGCTCCATTTCCCGTCCCTGCGCGGCGTTCCCTGCCTCTTTCCCGAACCCGCCGCCGCGCTCAGCGACTGGCGCCAGCGCCTGCAGTTCAGCCTCGAGCGGCTGGCCCACGACGCGGCCGGCATCCAGGCCGAACTGCAGAGCCCAAGGCTGCGCCCGCTGACGCGGGAACGGCTGCTGCTGCTCAACCAGGCCTACCTGGACCAGGCCCGGCGCCTCAGGGAGCTGCTGGCACCGCTTGCCGTTCACCAGGCCCAGGCGGGCGTGGCCACGCACATGGCCCTGCAGACCCGGCTGCCGGCCGACCAGGGCCTGACCACCTACTACCCCAACGTCCACCGGGACTGGGTTTGGGGCGAGGCCGAGAACCGGGCCGCCCTGCAGCGGGTCGGCGATGCACTGGACCCGGACGTTGAGCATCTGCTGGTCCTGGGGGCTGGCGCGGGCCGGCTCGCCTATGACCTGCACCAGCACCGCGCGCCGCGACGGACCCTGGCGCTGGATTTCAATCCCCTGCTGGCGCTGATCGCCCAACGCGCTTTCGCCGGCGAGCAGACGGCACTCTGGGAGTTTCCCATCGCGCCCCGGTCACTCGCCGACCATGCGCTGCTCCGGACACTTGCCGCGCCGGCGCCGGCCCGCGCGGGCCTCGATGTCATCCTGGGCGATGCGCTGCACCCCCCGCTGGTCCCGGCCAGCGTGGACGTGATCGTCACGCCGTGGCTGGTGGACATCCTGCCCGAAGACTTCCGCGTCTTCGCGGCGCGCATCAACGGCCTGCTGAAGCCCGGGGGTCGCTGGATCTGCTTCGGCTCCCTGGCCTTCTCCCAGCCGTCGGCCGCTGCCCGCTACAGCCTCGAGGAGGTCCTGGCGATCGTCATGGACTGCGGCTTTGGCGAACCGGCAGTGCAGGAGGACGAGATACCTTATATGTGTTCACCGGCAAGCCGGCACGGGCGCCTCGAAGTCGTGGTCACGCTGGTGGCCACCCGGGAACGCGCCGTGCCCCGGCCGCCGCGGTACCGCGCCCTGCCGGACTGGCTGATCGGCGGCACCCAGCCGGTGCCCCTGCTGCCCGCCTTCCAGCTGCAGGCGATGACCACCCGCATCTACAGCTACCTGATGGGCCTTATCGACGGCCGCCGGTCGGTGAAGGACATGGCCCGCCTGCTTGCCGAGCAGCGTCTCATGCCGCGCGACGAAGCCGAGCCCGCCGTGCGCACCTTCCTCACGAAAATGTACGAGGACAGCCAGCGGCCACCGGGCTTCTAGCCCGCAGCGGCCCGCACCGGCGGGAGTCGCACCACCACTTCGGCGCCGCCGAGCGGCGACCGGCCGACCCGGACCGTGCCCCCGTACAGGCCGCAGATCTCCTGCACGACCGCAAGCCCGATGCCCTGGCCGGGCACATCGCCCCGCTGGCCGGCCCGGTTGCCCCGGGCGAAGACCGCCTCAGCCTGATCGTCCGGAACACCGGGGCCGTCGTCGCCGACGACGATGGCGAGTCCGCCCTCCGCCGGGGCGGCCACCGAGACGATGACGCGCTGCCGGCAGAACTTCCAGGCGTTGTCGAGCAGGTTGCCGAGCACTTCATAGAGATCGCCCTGCTCGGCCGCGTAGCCGGCATCCTCCGGCACCTCAAGCTCGCAGCTCACCGCCTTGTCGCGGTGGATCTTGCGCAGGCCGGCAACGATGTCCCGGCAGACGGGCGCCAGCAGCACCGGCCGTGCGGCAAGGCTGCGCGGCCCCGTGGCCGCAGCGCGCCGCAGCTGGTAGTCGATCACCGCCTGCATGCGGTCCACCTGGCTGCCGAGCACCGTGGTGTCGGGGCCGGCACCGCCCAGCTCTGTCCGGAGCACGGCGAGCGGCGTCTTCAGGCTGTGGGCCAGGTCATCCATGGTGGTGCGATAGCGATCCATCCGCTGGCGCTCGGCCCGCAGCAGCGTATTGAGCCCGCGCGCAACGCCCTCGAGCTCATCCGGGTAGGCATCGCTCAGCGCATCGCGGGCGCCCTGTTCGATGGCGGTGATTTCCGCCGCCATCCGCCGCAGGGGATTGAGCGCAACCCGTATCGCGAACCAGAGCGAGGCCAGCAGGATGAACATGATCCCGGAGAACCAGCCCAGCAGCTGGCGTCGAAACTGCTCGAGCTGCGCATCATTGCCGGCAAGGTCGGCCGCCGCGAAAACCTGGAACGCCGGGGTGGCCGCGGGCCCGAGCTCCCAGTTGATGGCGATACCCAGCACCAGCACCCGGCTGCCGTCCGCCAGCACCTGCGTACCGTGCTGGCGCTCGCCGGCATTCAGGGTGGTGCCGCTCGCCAGGTCCAGGCCGACCGCCGACGGCGACCGCCAGAGCGGCAGTCCCGCCGCGTCGAGAATTTCCGCGTAGAGACCCGAGCCGGGATTCTGAAGGCGGGGCTCGAGCAGCCGACGGGGGATCATCAGGTTGCCGTCACCGCCCGGCTCAACGGCACCGATCAGCGCAAAGACCTGCACCTCCAGCTGGGCAACCAGGGCTTCTTCCGCGCTGCGCCTGAAGACCAGATCCAGTACGACGATGGTGATGGCGAAGGCCGCCAGCAGCATGACCGCCGTGATGACCAGCAGCCGGGTGCCGAGCGAGCCACGCCGGCGCATCACGGGCCAGCGCCTCAGTGACCGTCGGGCGGGCGGGGCACCCGGTAGCCCTGCCCGCGCATGGTCTCGATCAGGTTCAGGGAACGATCGGGATCCAGCTTCTTGCGCAGGCGCGTCAGCAGCACCTCGACCACGTTGCTGTCCCGCTCGAAGTCCTGGTCGTAGAGCTGGTCGGTGAGTTCCTGCTTGCTCACCACCTTGCCGGCACGCATCACCAGCATCTCGAGGATCCGGTACTCATAGGCCGTCAGCGCCACCGCCCGGCCCCCAACCCGCACTTCCTTTGCCTCGGTGTCCATCTCGAGGGGCCCGGCCCGCAGCAGGGGGCGGGCCTGGCCGGCGGAGCGGCGCAGCAGCGCGTTGATGCGGGCCTTCAGCTCGTCCAGGTTGAAGGGCTTGACCACGTAATCGTCAGCCCCGGCGTTGAGGCCGTTGACCTTGTCCTGCCAGTGTTCCCGGGCCGTCAGGATCAGCACCGGGAACGTGGCACCCGAAGCGCGGAGGCGCGTGACCAGCTCGACGCCCGACCGGTCGGGCAGGCCCAGGTCGACGATTGCCAGCTGCACGGCAAACTCGGCCGCAAAGTATTCGGCCTCGGCCGCTGTGGCCGCCTCGTCCACGGCAAAGCCCGCTTCGCGCAGGCTGCCCGCCAGGGACTGGCGGAGCGCAGTGTCGTCTTCAACGATCAGCAGGCGCACGGCTGGCGTACCTCCCGGCAGTCAACGGACGCTGCCGGTTGCCGCATCCACGCGGTATTCGCGCAGGCGGCCATCCGGCGTCAGGACACGGATGTGATAGACGAGCGACCCTGTGTCGGTGCGGCTCTGCACGCGGACCACCTTGCCGCCGGTCCTTTCGCGAACCATCGCCACGGCCGAGTCCTCGGACATCGCGGCGGGCGCGACGAGGTTCTGGGCGTGGCCGACGTGCGCGGCCAGCAGGAGCGCGAGCAGCGCTCCCGGGATCAGGGCTCGGGTCGCAGGAAGCATGCCGGGCATTGTCGAGGCTCAGTCGCTGGCTGGCAATGGGACTATTGGCGCCGGGCACTGAACCCGCCGTGAACTCCCGGCGGGTGCATGCACCGGTCGGCGGATTCCCATCCGCTGGCAATGAGCAGGCACCTCGGGCAATCTGCGCGCATGCAAACCCTGCAACGGCTCCTCGACAACAATCGCGCCTGGGCGGAACAGGTGACCCGTCAGGATCCCGGCTTCTTTGCCCGGCTTGCGGCCCAGCAGGGTCCGGAATACCTGTGGATCGGCTGCTCCGACAGCCGCGTTCCGGCCAACCAGATCGTGGGCCTGCTGCCGGGCGAGGTCTTCGTCCACCGCAATGTCGCCAACGTGGTGGTCCATGCGGACCTCAACTGCCTGTCGGTGATCCAGTTTGCGGTGGAGATCCTGAAGATCCGGCACGTGATCGTCTGCGGCCACTACGGCTGCGGCGGCGTGCGCGCCGCCTGGGAAAACCAGCGGCTGGGACTCGTGGACAACTGGTTGCGGCACGTGCAGGACGTGGCGCAGAAACACCACGAACCGCTCCATGAACCCGCCGCCGAGGGAGAACGGATCGACCGGCTGTGCGAACTGAATGTCATCGAGCAGGTGGCCAACGTCTGTCAGACGACGGTACTCCAGGACGCCTGGGCGCGCGGCCAGGCCGTGACCGTGCACGGCTGGATCTACAGCCTCGGCGACGGACGCCTGCGGGACCTGCAGGTGGAGGCGTCCAGCGCGTCTGATTTCCAGCGGGTCTACCGGCGGGCAACGGCCGGCATCGGCAGCCGCGCAATCCTGCCGCCCCGCTGACCTGCGGCGCCCGTCCCGGCCGGCGGTCGTTTGCTTAAGGCCTTGATCGGCAGTAGATTAGCCGCCATACCCCGGCAGACGGCTGTCGGGCAATGACTCAGGCGCTCGGCAAGGTCTCGTCAAGAAGGACCGCGGGCTATACGCGGTTGCTGACTGGAGGAGACATGACCAGACTGCTGTCCTTGTTCGCCACTTCCCTCACTGCGCTGGGAATGCTGGCTGTCCCCGGGCTCGCCCGGTCCGCCAACGATCTCGACCGCCGCATCGAGGCGGCAACCGAGGTGCTTAAGGACCTGCAGCGCATCCCCGAGCAGGCCATCCCGCCCAACCTCCTGAATCGCTCCTACGCGGTGGCCGTCGTGCCGAATGTGGTCAAGGGCGGCTTCATCGTCAGCGGCAGCTTCGGCAAGGGCGTGCTGATGGTGCGCCAGGAGGACGGCTCCTGGAGCAACCCCGCCTTCATCCGGCTGGGCAACGTCGGCCTCGGCTGGCAGGCGGGCATCCAGGGTGCCGACCTGATCCTGGTCTTCAAGAGCAGGCAGGGCGTGGACAATATCGCCCGGGGCAAGTACACGCTCGGCGGCAGTGCATCGGCCTCGGCGGGTCCCGTGGGGCGCACGGCCCAGGCCATGACCGACGGTGAGTTCAAGTCGGAGATCTACACCTACTCGCGCAGCCGCGGCCTGTTTGCGGGCGTCTCGCTGGATGGTGGGGTGATCACCATCGACAAGGAAGCCAACACCGCCTGGTACGGCAACGCAAGCAATGGCGCGGCGACCCGGATCTTCGGCGATCCCACGCTCGCCGCCCCGGCAGCCACGCGACCGCTGATCGACACCCTGACCGGCATGGCCCCGCGAGCAGACTGGAAAGAAGCCACGACCACCCGGCAGGCGGATGCCGGACCGGCCCAGGGCACGGACGCGAAGAGCGACAGCAAGACCTACGCCATCGAGGAAGGCACGCAGCCCGCACCCGAAACGATGTTCTAGGGCCTGGCGCCAGGGCGGTCCTCGACGACCGTCGGCTCGATGCTGACGGCCGCGCGCACCGAGTTCGCGATGAAGCAGTTTGCGTGGGCCTTGTCGTGGAGACGCACCAGCTCGTCGGGGGCAACAGCAGTGCCCGGCGCAAAGCGCACCCGGGGCCGGAGCGTCACCCGCGTCACGGCGAGCCTGCCGGCGTCGTCGGGCTCGAGGATGCCCACCGCATCGTCGTCATAGCTCGCCACCACGAGCCGGCGGCGCGCCGCGATCGCGAGAAAGGTCAGCATGTGGCAGCTCGAGAGCGCACCCACCAGGGCGTCTTCCGGATCCAGCGCGCTGTCGCTGCCCTTGTAGGCCGGTGCCGACGAGGCCGGGATCTGCACGCGTCCGGCCTTGACGCTCCAGGTGTGGTCACGGCTGAACTGCTCGTAGTCCATGCCGGTCCCGGCATTCTGCCAGTGGATATGCGCGCGATGTTCCGACACGGGTTCTCTCCGCTGTGCTGACTCCGCTATCATCGCGCCCCACCATGGACATCAGCAACCCGCACAACCTCCGCCGCCCCGTGCCCCCGCCGGAAGCGCTCCGCCACGGCATCCGGGTGAGCCTGCCGCCCGGCGACACCTTCAATCTCGTGCTGGGCAGGGACTGGCACCGGGAGCACTGGTTTGCCAGTACCGCCGAACGCGATGCCGCGCTCAGGGAGATGGGCAAGCGGCATGCGTTCAGCCGGATCGGCGACGCCCCGAGCATCGTCCTCCAGCCGATCGAGCGCTGAGGCCTGGCCGCCGGACTGCCGGTGTGAAGCCCCGTCCTCCCGTCATCCTCGCGCTCGGGCCGGTGCTGTTCCTGACCTGCGGCATTGTGCCGTCCGCGTCCGGCGCTGCCGCCCCGGAGATCGTGGTCACCGCCACGCGCTATCCAGCGGCGACACTGGATCTCGCCGGCAACACGGCCCGGCTGGGTGCCGACCGGATCGACCTGCTGAATGCCGCCCACATTTACGAGCTGGGCACGCAGATCCCCGGGGTGTGGATCACCCGCGGCAGCGGCCAGGAGAGCCTGACCGCCATCCGCTCCCCGGTGCTCACGGGTCCCGGATCCTGCGGCAGCTTCCTGATCCTGGAAGACGGCATGGCGAGCCGCCCGGCCGGCTTCTGCAACGTCAATGAGCTGTTCGAACTGCCCGCCGAACTGGCCCGCACCGTGGAGGTGATCCGCGGACCCGCCAACGCGCTCTATGGCTCCAACGCCGTGCACGGCACGATGAACGTGCTGCTGCCCGAACCCGGCACCGACGGCCTGCGAATCAGCGGTGAGATCGGCCCGGACCGGTACCTGCGCAGCAGCCTGCTGCTCGGCAGGCCGGGCGCCGGTGACGGAACCGGCGTGGTTGGCGGGATGCTGTGGGACCACGACGGCGGATTCCGGGCCAACTCCGGCTATCGCCAGGTCAAAGGCTTCGTCAAGGGCGCCACCCGGCTGGACGGCGGCCTGCTCGAGCTCGGCATCAGCGGCAACCTGCTCGACCAGCAGACGGCCGGCTTCATCACCGGCCAGGATGCCTACCGGGACGACGCCCTGCGGCTGACCAATGCCAACCCGGAGGCCTACCGGAACGCGGACAGCCAGCGGCTTGCGCTGCGCTGGCAGCCGGACGGCATCACGGGCGCACCGGCCTGGGACCTGCGCTTCGTGCTGCGCCGCTCGGCCATGGACTTCCTCCAGCATTTCCTGCCAGGACAGCCGGTGGAGAAAAACGGCCAGGTGAGCGGGGCCCTCACCGTCCTGCGCTTCGCCGAATCGGGCAGCCTGCGCTTCACGACCGGCGTCGATGCCGAAGTCGCCCGGGGGGAGCTCGAGGAATTCCAGGCGAATCCCGAGACCGGCAACCCGCCCCGCCCTGCCGGCCGGCATTATGACTACGAGGCCTGGCAGTACCTGCTGTCGCCGTATCTGCAGGGCGAACTGGCCCTCGGTGACCGCTGGACGCTGTCGGGCGGGCTGCGTCTCGAATACCTCCGCTACGACTACGACAACCGGATGCCCGACGGCAACACGCGCGACGACGGCACGAGCTGCCTGCCCGTGCCCTGCCTCTTCAGCCGGCCGGCCGACCGCAACGACGACTTCAGCACTCTCACGCCGAATATCGGCGTCGTCTTCCGCGTGACCGAGGCAAGCTCGGTCTACGCCGCCCTGACGAGAGGCTATCGTGCGCCACAGGCGGCCGAACTCTACCGCCTGCAGGCAGGCCAGGACGTTGCTGATCTCGACCCGGAGTCGATCGACAGTCTGGAGCTCGGCTATCGCCTTGAACGGCCGGGATTGCGCCTCGCAACCGCCGCGTTCGGCATGCGCAAGAAGGACTACATCCTGCAGGACTCGAACCGCTTCAACGTCAGCAACGGGCGCAGCCGGCACCTGGGACTGGAAGCGGAGGCGGAGGCCCGGACGGACGCCGGGCTGTACGCGGGGCTCGCCGCCACCTGGGCCCGCCAGACCTACGACTTCAGCACCGTCATCACCGGGGGCGAGACCATCACCGACGGCAATGACATTGACACATCCCCCCGTACCCTCGGCAGCCTGCGGCTGGGCTGGGACCGCGATCCGTGGCTCGTCGAGGCCGAGTGGCTGCACCAGGGGCGCTACTACCTGACGGCCCAGGAGGCGCAACGCTACCCGGGCCACGACCTCATGAACCTGCGCGCCGCCTGGCAGCCGAGGCCAGCCTGGACGGTGACGTTGCGCGTCAACAATCTCACCGACGAGCTGTATGCCGACCGGGCCGACTTCGTGTCCTTTGGCGGCTACCGGTACTTCCCCGGCCGGGACCGTGAAGCCTTCGTGGAGCTGGCTTACCGGTCACCGTGAGCCGGCGGAACGTCCTGTTCGGCCCAACGGGACCAGTCGCGCCGGTTGGCTGCCACGTGAAACAGCGCGGCGATGACGCGCCGGTCGTACTGGGTGCCCGCCCCGCGCATCAGTTCCTGCAGCGCCGCCTCAATGGACACGCCCTGGCGGTAAGCCCGGGCGCTGACGAGCGCGACGAAGGCGTTGGCGACGGCCAGGATCCTGCCCGGCAGGGTGATCTGCTCACCGGTCAGGCCGCGGGGATAGCCGCTGCCGTCGAGGAGTTCCTGCTTCTGGGCAATCACGTCCAGCACCGGGCCGTCGAACTCGAGACCCTTCAGCAGCTCCAGGCTGTAGTCCACGTGCCGGTGCAGGAGATCCCGCTCGGCACTGCTGAGCGGCCCGATCCGGGTCAGCAGGTCGCTCGGCAGCATGATCTTGCCGATGTTGGCGAGCGTGGCCGCCAGCGCGAGCGTGGCCTGGTCCCCGGGCGGCAGCCGCAGTTCCTCGGCGACCGCCTGGGCCACCTCCGCCATGCGATTCGCATGATGAGCGGACCAGGGATCGTGCAGGTCGACGACGTCCGACAGGGTGGTGACCAGGTTGCGCAGCAGGTCCGCATGGCGCTGCTCCACGAGCTGCAGGTCGGTGACATCACTCAGCACCAGCAGCACGAGCTGGCGACGCTCGCCGATGCGCTCCACGGGCAGCACGCTCGTCTGGAAACTGCGCAGCGCCCCGCCCAGGGTCAGCGGCAGGATCCGCTGCACGCCGCTGCGGGCGCGCCGGACCTCGTCGGCCAGCCCGGCAAGGGTGACGGCACCCGAGTGGCCGAAGATGCCGGTGAGCCGCCCGCCCAGCAGTGCGGCAATCGTACTGTTGGCCGCCTCGGCCACGGCGCGATTGACGAACAGCACCTGCTGCTCGCGGTCCACGAGCACGGTCAGCACGTCCACGTTATCGGTGATCGTGTGCAGCAGGTCGGTCTGCTTCTGCAGCTTGGCCGCCTTGAGGCGGAGCTCGTCGGCCTGGTGCCGCGCCCGCACGCTGCTGCCGTGGCGCCAGGCGGCCACGCCCAGGGCTGCGATGGCCACCAGCAGCAGCGACAGGGTGGCCAGCAGGAAGGTGCGCCGGTCATTGGCGACGCTGAGCGCCTCTTCCGCAACCACCTGCTGGACCAGCACCCAGTCCTGCCCGCGGATCCGGCGACCCACCTGCAGCACCGGCACGCCGCGGTGATTCGGCAGGCTGACAAAGCGCTCCGGCGCCATCACCGCGGCAACCTCCGCCACGTCCGTGCGTTCGATGGGCAGGCTCCGGCGCAGCGGCACCGCCCCGTCCCGGGTGGGCGAGAGGAACAGCACGCGATCCTCGTCGGCGACCACCAGCAGCGTCTCGGTGGTCTCCACGAAGGCGGGCCCCCGGGTCAGCAGCGGGTACAGGTCCTGCTCGGCATTCCGGATGCCGAGCAGCACGCCGATCGGGTCGCCGTTCGCCGTGCCCGCGCCGGATACCCGGCTGACGGCGACCGCCGTCACGAGCACCGGCCGGTCGTCCGGTCCGGACAGCAGGGCGACGCGGGCCTGGCCGGGTGCCGCCAGGGCGCGGCCGGCGAGGTCGGCATAGCCGCCCAGCTGGCCGGCGATTCCCGGGGTAGCCACCACGGTTCGCCCCGACGCATCCAGCAGCGCCAGCCCGGACGCCGACGACCGGGGCAGGTTGGCGGGCACGCGGGTGGCCGGCTCCGGCAGGTACGCGCCGCGCTCGGCGGCCGCGGTGATCAGGTTGCGCAGGTAGGCCAGCTGACCGGCCTCGCTGTCGGCCGCGTCCCTGCTGTCAGGCGCCGTTGCCCGCGGCGCGGTGACCTGCCACAGGTAGAGCTGGAGCGAGGCGTTGCGGGCCAGCTCGTCAACATCGCGCCGGCCGGCCGCCAGCAGTCGCGCCACGGCATCGGCCCGCGCATCGGCGACCAGCCCGAGCCGCGACTCCCACTGCAGCAGATCGCGTTCGCGCTCGCCCCGTATGTAGACACCGATCAGGGCCGCACCGACCAGCAGCAGCAGCACGAGGCCACCCAGCGCACCCGCCACCCCGGAGCGCCGGAACGGCAGGCGGGGCGGCCGTGCGCTGGCCGCCTGGCCGGTCACGTCCGGGGCAGGTGCATCCACCAGCGGGTCTCGTTGATGGAGAACACGGGCGCGTAGTGCACCACCTCGCGGTCGCTGAGCACGGCCTGGACCTGGTTGTCGAGGATGTACACCCGCTCATCGCGGGCCACCGCCAGCACCGCATGGGGCACGCGCAGGTTGGTGTCCTGGACCACGACCACCCGCATCTGCTCCCGCGGGTAGCCGAGCCAGCGCAGCGAGAAGAACTTGGCGATCACGTAGTCTTCGCAGTCCCCGCCAGCGCCCAGAAACTCCCGGGGGATGGCCCAGTAGTCCTCGATCCCGTAGTTGTCCAGGTCGAGGACATAGGGGCGGCGGTTGGCGTAGCGGTTGACGGCCCTGAGCTGACGCTCCAGAGATTCCCCGCGGATGGACGCCAGAAACCCGAGCCACTCGGCCAGATGACAGCGATTGAGGGTGGGCGCGCCGCAGTCGCCGTCCTTGAGGTCATCCCGCAGGTGCCGCTCCAGCGCATTCACCCACTGCGGAAAGTCTCCGAGCTGCGCCTGGGGCACCTGCGCGTAGCCGAAGAGCTCACCGGGAAAGGCCCACAGGGCCGTCGGCCCGAGCACCGACAGACTGCCGATCAGAATAATGAGAAATCGCCGGCAATTATGGAACGACGCTCTTGGTGCCGCTGAAATCACTGCGCTAAAGTGTTCGCCGAACATCTCATTACAATAACAAGAATTATGTCCACTCTGCTGATCCGGATCCCTGCCCTCCTTTGTCTGCTCGGCATCCTCGTCGCGGGCGTTGCGCCCGGCGCCGCCATCGCGGATGAGGTGCAGACCGATTTCGATGCCGCGCTCGCGGCCATCGAGGACGCCCGCCTGCGCACCGCCCGCGAACGGCTCACCGCGCTGCTGGCCGCCAATCCCTCGCTGAGCCGGGCCCGTCTCGAGCTGGCCCGCGTGCATTATCTGGACCGCGACTACGCGCGGGCGCGGGCCGAAGCGCAGCGCGTGCTTGACGATCCCGACACGCCGCCGGCCGTCCGCACCACCATCCTCGCCTTTCTCGCCCAGATCGACGCCGACCAGAAACGCTATGCCGCCCGGCACCAGTGGGCGCCCTCGCTGTATGCCGGGTTGATGTACGACTCGAACGTCAACATCGGGCCGTCGCGCGACATCATCGACACCGGCGCCGTGGTCTGTACGCCGGGGAACCCCTGCGCGGTAGCACCGGGTTCCCGCCCCCAGGAGGATTTTGCCGCCGTGCTGAGCCCCGGGCTCGTGCACACCTACAATCCGGACCGGCGCTTTGACTATGGCGAGCTGCAGGGGTTTTTCCTCTGGGAAAGCCAGGCCAACGCCTACTACCGCGCCTACTTCGACGAGACCGACTTCAACCTGGGCGTGCTCACCCTGCGCACCGGGCCCGCCTGGGTGGTGCCGGGCCGCTGGCGGGCCGGCGTCGGCCTGCAGCTCGACCAGATCTTCCTCGGGGACCAGAGCCTCGCGCTGTTCAGCTCCCTGAACCCCAACATCGGCATCCAGGTCGGAGACGACCTCGAGATCACGCTGGACGGCCTGATCACGGACCGGCACTACTGGGAAGACAATGAAGAAGGCCGGGATGGCCTGTACAGCAGCGCCATGCTCTCGGCCACGAAGTATTTCAACGCGCGGCGCTTTGCCCTGCAGGCCGGCGCGGGCTGGTCGGACTTCGACGCGGATGAAGACCGCTTCGGCTACAGCGGGCCCCGGCTGACGGCCGGCCTGCTGTGGCAGGCCTGGGCCGACGGCCTTGTCTATGCGCGGGTGGACTACCAGGGCTACGACTTTGACGGCCCCGAGAGTTTTCCCTTCGAGAACCAGACCCGGGACGATGACGAACTGCGCTTTTCCCTGGGCTTCCAGCACGATTTCCGGTCGGGGGCCCTGCGCAACTGGTCACTGCTGGGCGGCTGGATCCACACGGACAGCGATTCGAATGTACAGATCTATGACTACGACCGGGACGTGGTCAACCTGGGCCTGTCCCGGCGCTTCTAGACAGGGCTTAGGTCAAATGTGACGCAGTGCTCATCTGTCGCAGCGTGGCGTGAAGCGGCGGCGGCATTGGTGTAGAAATAAGCCACGAATAAAAAAATTGCCGGCAAATCGCCCCATCGTGAGGAGAGCGGTAGAGCCGGTGCAGAACAAGCGGGGACTCCATGACGATACCTTCCATCGTGGGACTGTTGACGGCAGCCGGACTGGCCGCACTCTTTTGCGCACCCGCCATTGCCGAACCTGCCGGAGCCGCCCGCTCCGACCAGGAATGCGCCGAACTCCTGGAGCGCTGGGCCACGGACCCCAAGGTCGCGCCCCGGCGGGTCATCAACGCCTGCAAGGACCAGCTGGCAGCCGCCGCGCCGGCGCCCTACAGCCCGCCGCCGGCGGCCGTGGCGGATGTGGACCCCTGCACCGGGCCGGATGCCGCAGGTTCGGTGCTCTGCTGGGGCCCCTGGTCGGCCATCGCCCCGGCTGCGGCCGCGGCACCGGCCCTGCCCCAGCTGCCGGAGGGCGTTGACGACTGCGCCGCCTCTGGCCGGATTGCCGACCAGTGCGTGCCGCTGCTCGTCCAGACAGAGCCCGATCCGCCGCTCGATCGCTGCACGCCCGGTACGCCCTGCGGCTTTGCCACCATCGTCAGCGGCATCACCAGCAGCGGCGACGTCGAAGACACGAGCTTCGGACGCATCACCGTGGCCGCGGACGGCAGCCAGTTCAGCATCGCGCCGGAAGCGGGCGGTTCGATCGATTCGGTGACCGGCATGAGCACCACCGTCACGCCCCGGGCCGATGGCTACGGCAACCTGCGGGCCACCGGGCAGTCCGGCGACGAGCAGTCCCGGCTCGTCGCGCGGGTGGTGCAGGATGGCGACGGCGATCTCCTGCTGGCCGCCGACGTCTGGAGCCACGGCAACCGGGCCGCCGGCCCGGCCAGCGCCCAGTCCGGCTACTTTGCCTGGGGCATGGCCACCAGCCAGGCGGGCCTGGACGCGCTGAAGGCCGGCAACGTGAGCCTGAACTTCGGCGGCCCCATGTCGCTCGACAACAGCACGGTCGCGGCCATGACCCTCAACATGGGCGCGAGCCCGACCTGGACCGGCACGTGGACCAATCCCGCCTGGAGCTTTGGTGCCGGCGGGGGCATCTCAGGCGTTGACCTGATCTCCCGCCCCGACCAGTTCAGCAGCAATGTCACCGGCAACAGCTTCGTGCAGGGCGCCATCCTCGGCGAGCCCGGCAACCAGGGTATTGCCCACATCATCGACGTCACGCTCGACGGCCCCGGCCGGATCAAGGACGTGGGATTGATCCGGCAGGTGCCGGCCCTGCCGGGCGTGATCCAGCCGTAGTCAGCACCCACCGGGCAGCCGCAACAGACCCGAGACAGACCGTAGAAAGAAAAGAGTCCGCCATGAAACTCCGCCCCGCCACCGCCCTGCTGCTTGCCCTGCTCACGGGTGGCAATGCGCTGGCCGCCAGCCTGAGCCTGGTGACGCCCGCCTCCACCGTCCTCCCCGACAGCCTGTTCACGGTCACGCTGCAGATGGACGCGCAGGATGCCCCCGGCGACCACCCGGGCCAGTTCGGCGGCGCCGTGGTGATAAGCTTTGACGGCACGCTGCTCAGCTACCAGAACGACTTCAGCCTGGCGCCGGGCCTCAGCTATTTCAGCGCCCCGGCAACCGGCAGCAACGGCAACCTGCAGACCCTGACCTTCGGCTTCGACAACGGCGCCGACCTGGGCCCCGTGGGCACCCTGAGCTTCAGGGCCATCGGCGGCATCGGCAGCGTCGCCGCCATCGGCCTCGCCGATGCGAACGACTTTTTCGGCACCTTCGTCAGTTACCTGCCAACCTACAAGCCCTTTTACCCGGCATTCAACCCGACCCAGGTGCAGGTCGTGCCGCTGCCGGCCGCCGGCTGGCTGCTGGCCTCCGGCCTCGCTGTCCTCGGCCTGAAGCGCCGGCGGCGCACCGGCTGAACGTGCGGCCGTGACGCGGCGCGGGGCAGTCCTCACCGCCGCGGGACTGCTGATCCTCGGAGTGGTGAGCGCGCCCGGTGCGGCGACGGCCGGCGTCCCGGATCCCGACTGGCACATACCCGCTCCACCGGTCGACGCGCCCGCACCGGTCGATCCGGCTTACCTCAGGCTGCTCGCCGCTGCAGACGCCTACCGCGTGCTGGCGGCGAACGGGGGCTGGGCCATCGTGCCACCCGGGCCACTGCTGCAGGCCGGCGGCAGGGATGCCCGCGTGGTGGCGCTGCGCAACCGCCTGCGGGCCACCGGCGAGTTCAGCGCCGAGGTCAATGCCGATCCCTGGTTTTTTGACGGAGCGCTGCTGCGGGCCGTGCAGGTCTTTCAGGCCCGGCACGGCGTCCCCGCCACGGGCGCGGTCGACGAGCGCACGCGCGACCTGCTGAACGTCAGCGCGGCGGAACGGCTGCGGCAGCTCGAGATCACGGCCGGGCGCTGGCGCTGGCTGCCCCGCACGTTTCCGGAGCGCTACCTGTGGGTCAACGTGCCGGAGAGCACGCTCGAGCTGCGGGAACACGGCACTGCGGTCATCACCATGCGGGTGATCGCCGGCCACCCGGACCGGCCCACGCCCAGCTTCGTGGACGAGATCACGGCCGTGGACCTGAACCCCGCCTGGTCCGTGCCCCGGCGCATCGCCGTGGAGGACCTGCTGCCGGCCCAGCAGGCGGATCCGGATTTTCTGCGGCGCCTCGGCATCCGGGTGCTGCCGGCGCATGCACCGGACGGGCGACCGCGGGATCCATCGCGCATCGACTGGGCGGCCCTGGGGCCCGAACGCTTTCCCTGGCGCCTGCGCCAGGATCCGGGGCCGGCCAACAGCCTCGGCCGTTACCGCTTCGTGATGGACAACCCCTGGGACATCTTCCTGCACGACACGCCGTCCCGGCGCCTCTTCGACCTGCAAAGCCGCACCCTCAGTTCCGGCTGCATTCGCCTGGAAGACCCCGAGGCGCTGGTCGCGGCGCTGCTCGGGACACTGCCGGCGGCGACTGCGGCGTCGCGCCGGCTGCGCCTTCCGCAGCCGATTCCCATTTACGTGGTCTACCTGACGAGCCGGGTCACGGATGACGGCGTGGTGCATTTCCGGCCCGACGTTTACGGGCGGGACGCGAGGCTGCGATAATGCGCGGCTTCGTTCCCGAGCAGTCCCACAGGAAACCACCATGGCAGAACCCACCCTCACGCCGCCCGCCGGCGGCGCCAGGATCACCATCAGCAACGGCAGGCTGACGGTCCCGAACAACCCGATCATTCCCTTCATCGAGGGTGACGGCACCGGCCCCGACATCTGGCGGGCCTCGGTGCGCGTGCTCGATGCCGCGGTAGCGAAGGCCTATGGCGGCAAGCGCCAGATCCACTGGCTGGAGGTCTACGCCGGCCAGAAGGCTTACGACAACTACAACACCTGGCTGCCCGACGCCACGGTGGAGGCCTGCCGCGACTACCTGGTGTCCATCAAGGGCCCGCTCACCACGCCCATCGGCGGCGGCATCCGCTCGCTGAACGTGGCGCTGCGCCAGCTTCTGGACCTGTACGTGTGCCTGCGCCCGGTGCGCTGGTTCAAGGGCGTGCCCTCCCCGGTCAAGAAGCCGGAGGACGTGGACATGGTGATCTTCCGCGAGAACACCGAGGACATCTACGCCGGCATCGAGTTCGAGCAGGGCAGCGAGGCCAACAGGAAGTTCCTGGAACTCTTCAAGGCCAGCTTCCCCAAGGAGTACGGCAAGATCCGCTTCCCGGGTACCTCCGGCATCGGCATCAAGGCCGTGTCCCGCGAGGGCACCGAGCGCCTGTTCCGCTCCGCCATCGAGTACGCCATTGCCAACAAGCGCAAGAGCGTCACGATCGTGCACAAGGGCAACATCATGAAGTACACGGAGGGCGCATTCCGCAACTGGAGCTATGCGCTCGCCGAGCGCGATTTTCCCGGGCAGACCTACACCTGGGAGCAGTGGGAGCGCACCAAGGCGGACAAGGGCGAGAAGGCGGCCAACGAGGAGCAGAAGGCGGCGCTGGCCAGTGGCAAGGTGCTGATCAAGGACGCCATCGCCGACATCACGCTGCAGCAGGTGCTGACGCGGCCGGCGGAGTTCGACGTGATCGCCACCATGAACCTCAATGGCGACTACCTCTCCGATGCGCTGGCCGCCCAGATCGGCGGCATCGGCATCGCCCCGGGTGGCAACGTGAACTACACGACCGGCCACGCCGTGTTCGAGGCCACCCACGGCACCGCACCCAAGTACGCGGATCTCGACAAGGTGAACCCGGGCTCGGTGATCCTGTCCGGCGAGATGATGCTGCGCTACCTCGGCTGGACCGAGGCGGCCGACCGCATCATCAGCGCCATGGACAGGACCATCGGCGACAAGACAGTCACCTACGATTTCGCCCGGCTCATGGACGGCGCAAAGGAAGTGAAGTGCTCCGAGTTCGGCGACAGGCTGATCGCCAACATGTAGCGCCGACATGAGACACAGTGAACGACACCGCACCCACCGCACCGGCTGGCTGCGCGCCGCCGTGCTCGGTGCCAACGACGGCATCGTGTCCACGGCGAGCCTCATCCTGGGCGTCGCGGCAGCGGGCGCCGGCACGCAGGGCGTGCTGGTAGCGGGCGTTGCGGGCCTTGTGGCGGGCGCCATGTCGATGGCGGCCGGCGAGTACGTGTCGGTGAGCTCGCAGGCCGACACCGAGAGTGCGGACCTGGCCCGCGAGAGGCGGGAGCTGGCCGAGTACCCCGAGCACGAGCACGACGAACTCAAGGGCATCTACATGGAGCGCGGGCTGGACGAGGAACTGGCGTCCCGCGTGGCCACCCAGCTGATGGCCCATGACGCGCTGGGCGCGCACGCGCGGGACGAGCTCGGCATCTCCGACACCCTGGCGGCGCGGCCGGTGCAGGCGGCGCTCGCCTCCGCAGCCACCTTTGCCGTCGGTGCGGCCCTGCCCCTGCTGACGGTGCTGCTGCTGCCCGCTGGGGCGCTGATGCCGGGCGTAGCGGGCAGCTCGCTGCTGTTTCTCGCGCTGCTGGGCTTCCTGGCGGCCCAGACCGGCGGCGCACCCGTGCTGAAGGCCGTCGGCCGGGTCGCCTTCTGGGGGGCCCTGGCGATGGCGCTGACCGCCGGCGTCGGGGCGCTGTTCGGGGTGGCCGCCTGACGCCCTGATGCGGCAAAGCGCCGTGCACCCTGCACCGGCAGGTGAACGGCAACCCACCGGCTGCGACTGTGACAGCAGTCCCGCCAATCCCTTATGCCGGGCGGCAGAATCGGCCGGGCAAGCGCGCCCTGCCCGGCCGAAAGGGAACTGCCGATGCCCACCAGACCGCTCGAACGCCTGCTGTTTGCCCAGGGCGGCCGCTGCTTCTTCTGCAACGACCGCCTGTCCGCGACGGAAGCCAGCGTCGAGCACGTGGTGGCCCGGGCCAACGGCGGTGACAACGGCGACGAGAACTGTGTCGCCTGCTGCAAGTCACTCAACCGCCTGCTGGGCCGGATGAGCCTCAAGGAAAAACTCCGCGTGATGCTCAACCAGCAGGGTGCCTTCCGGTGCCCCAACGGAGGGGGCAGCTCGCCGTCCGCACGGCCCCCGACGGCAGCGCATAACCCTCCTGGATCGCCAGAACAGCAGCTTGCCGCGATCGTCGCTGACCTGCAGAAACGCGGCAGTGCCCGCCCGCGCACGGTGAGGACGCTGTCGACCACGATCAGCGCCCTGTTCCGGAAGCAGCTTGCCGAGGCCGACATCGCCGGGTTGCTGCGCAGGCTGGAGAGCGACGGGATCATCACCGTCAACGGGACGAAGGTTGCCTACCCGGGGCACCCGGCCGGCAGCTGACCGCGCGGGGTGCCCACCGTCGAAGCCGGCGCACCCAGGCCGGTGGCACCCGCCGCCGGCTGGCGCTAGGCTGCGGCCATGAGCGCCGCTCTCATCCGCCCCGCCACGCCGGCCGACCTCCCGGCACTCTGCCGCCTGCTGGCCGTGCAGCTCGCCGAGCACCGGGTCAGCCTGCCGTCGGAACGCCTGGTTGCGGCGGCCCGCGGTGTCCTCGAGGACCCGCGCCGTGGCTTCTTCCTGGTCGCCTGGCAGGGCGGGCACTGCATAGGCGTGGCCTATGCCTCCTTCGTCTGGGCGCTGGAGCACGGCGGCCACTCCGCCTGGCTCGAGGAACTCTATGTCGCCCCGGAGGCGCGTGGCGGAGGCACCGGCACGGCGCTCCTCGAGGCGGTGATCGCCGCGTGCCAGGCGCAGGGCTGCGCGGCCCTGGACCTGGAGATCGATGTGGCCCATGACCGGGTACGGTCGCTGTATGTCCGGCATGGCTTCGACGAGCTGTCCCGCGGCCGCATCGTCCGGCAACTGGGCGGGTGCACCTGAAACTGAGACCCGGGTCGCAGCCCGGACCGACGATGGGACAGGGCGCGTTGACAATGCCCGGAACGCAGCCTAGCGTTTCAGGCCTGCCCGATTCTCAAGGAGTACCCCCATGGCGACCCGGACCCTGCGCACGGCGCTCGTTGTACTGACCGCCACGGCGGCCCTCACCCTGCCCCCGGTCACGCGGGCCGCTGATGTGGGCCACACGGAGGACGCCACCTACGGCACCATGTTCGTGGACTTCATCGTGGCCCGCCCCCTCGGGCTGTGCGCCACCGTGGTCGGCGCGGCGGCCTGGGTGGTCACGCTGCCCTTCAGCGCGCTCGGCGGCAACGTGGACGAGGCCACCCAGACGCTGGTCGTGAAACCCGCCCGCTACACCTTCGTCCGCCCGCTGGGCGAACTGTAGGCCGCTCTCAGTCGCCGGCCGGTCCGCCGGCTGGCGCAAACGCACCGTCTGTGCGCGCCGCGCTGATCGCCGCAAGGAACTGCCCGCCGTAGTTCTCGAGCTTGCGCGCGCCCACCCCGGACAGTTGCCCCAGCGCCTCCAGGCTGTCGGGACGGTGGCGCACCATCTCGACCAGCGTTGCATCGTGAAAGACCACGTAGGGTGGCACGCCCTGCGCCCGCGCGATTTCGAGACGCAGGACCCGCAGCGCTTCCCACAGCGCCGCATCCGCCGCATCTTCGAAGGCTCCCCGGGGTACGGGGGTCCGGCTGCCCTTGCGTGACCGCCCGCCGGCGGCCGGCCGGGCCCTGTCCCGTCGCAGCCACAGCGCCTCGGCGCCGCGCAGGACGGAGCGGCACCTGTCGGTCAGGCGCAGCCCGCCGTGCCCCTCGACATCGACGGCCAGCAGGCCGCGCGCGATCAGCTGGCGGAACACGCTGCGCCACGCTGTCGCATCGAGCTCCGTGCCTATACCGAAGGTGCTGATCCGGTCGTGGCCAAAGCGCTGGATGCGTTCGTCCGCGTTGCCGAGCAGCACATCCACGAGGTAGGTCACGCCGAAGCGCTGCCCGGTGCGGTGCACGCAGGACAGGGCCTTCCGGGCCACCGTGCTGGCGTCCCAGGTGTCGGGGGGTGTCAGGCAGTTGTCGCAGTTGCCGCAGGGTTCGGGCAGGTCCTCGCCGAAGGCGGCGAGCAGCAACTGCCGGCGGCAGCCGGTGTGCTCGCACAGCCCGAGCATGGCGTCCAGCTTGTGCCGCTCCACCCGCTTCTGCAGGTCAGCGGCGATCGACTCCGCCAGCATCTGGCGCAGCATGATCACATCCTGCAGGCCATAGCTCATCCAGGCATCGGCCGGGAGCCCGTCGCGGCCCGCCCGACCGGTCTCCTGATAGTAGGACTCCACGCTCTTCGGCAGCGACAGATGCGCGACGAAGCGGACGTTGGGCTTGTCGATGCCCATGCCGAAGGCGATGGTGGCCACGATCACCAGGCCCTCTTCGTTGAGAAAGCGCGACTGGTTGGCCTGGCGGGTCCCGGCCGGCAGGCCGGCGTGGTAGGGCAGCGCCGGCACGCCCCGCCCGGCAAGCCAGCGGGCGACGTCCTCCACCTTCTGGCGCGACAGGCAATAGACGATCCCCGCCTGCCCGGGATACTCGTGGCGGATGAAGCCGAGCAGCGCGTCCCGGGCATTGCCCGCCGCCGCCTGGATCCGGTAGCGGATGTTCGGCCGGTCAAAGCTGCTGATGTAGAGGCGCGGATCGCGCAGGGCGAGCCGCTCGACGATCTCCGCGCGCGTGCGTTCGTCCGCCGTGGCGGTGAGCGCGACCCGGGGTACCGCCGGATAGCGGGCAGCAAGCAGGTTGAGCTGCAGGTACTCGGGGCGAAAGTCATGCCCCCACTGGGACACGCAGTGCGCCTCGTCGATGGCAATGAGCGCCAGCGGCACCGCATCCAGCAGCTCGAGGGTGCGGTCCAGCAGCAGCCGCTCGGGCGCCAGATAAAGCAGGTCGAGCTCGCCGGCGCGCAGCCGGTTCTCGATCTGCCGGGCCTCGCCCGGAGTGAGGGTCGAGTTCAGGAAAGCCGCCCGGACCCCCGCCTGCTGAAGCGTTGCCACCTGGTCCTGCATCAGCGAGATCAGCGGCGAAACGACAATGCCGGTGCCGAAGCGCACCAGCGCGGGAATCTGGAAGCACAGGGACTTGCCCCCGCCCGTCGGCATGAGCACCAGGGCATCCTGACCGCCGATCAGGCAGCCGATCACCGCATCCTGGGGCGAACGAAAGCGTTCATAACCGAAGACGGTGCGGAGGATGTGGGTGGCCTGATCGGGCATCGGGGGTGCGCTGGAACCGGGTCGCGCATGATACCCGTCAACAGGCGCCCGGTATTGACCCAGGGCTACCGGCTGAAGAGCCGGACGCCGGTGCAGTCGCTGATGGAAGCCCTCGGCATCACCGAGATCCCCGATATCGTGCCAACAGAGGAGGTCAACGAGCCGCTGCCAACGGCTGCCTAAGCCTCATCCCGGAGGTCCGAGTGTCGGGGAAATACGGGACTTGTACAACCTATCGTTGCGAAAATCGATCCCTGTTTTTCCCGAGGAATGTTCATGTCGATTTCCGATAATGCCAGTAAATCAGAAGTTCCCTAAGTTAAGCCGAGACGCACAGTGGCCGGTATGGCGTGAACTGGACTTCCCACGGTACGTAGGACATCTCCGGGCTACCGTAGGCCGTTTGGGCATGCCCACACTTAACACCTATGCACCCCAGAGTGCCGATGGGGTTCGCGTCCGGGTGAATTCTTAGAAGTGTTCTCGTCGTCTGAAATGTAGGGTCAAGGTCGAGACTGAACGGCGTCTCATTGCTACAGCTCATCTCCGGCTTGTTTTTACGGACTCGCAAGTGGCGGCCGACGTATAAACCTTCGGGAAGAGTCCCGAGGCCATAGGGACCGGAAACTGCTGGTAATCTAAACTCCTCGCCAAAATCTTCGTACCCGATCAGATTTTTTCCATCGAATTCCAGTCGGTCGAGGAGTCCCAGCGGATCAGAGAAGCGCAGCGGGTTAGCTGAGACGTACCCGTACGTATTGAGCCCGCCCCGCAGCCCGATCGGATCGCTTTCCAGATACCTCCCCCTGTCCGGCACATAGTCCCGGTAGTAGTTGTAGTTGAGCCCCGCGATACCCAGCGACTGCTGGCCCGGGAAGCGCAGCCCGACCACTGCTGTGCCCGACAGGGTCGCGATGCCGAAGGCATCCGACTCGTAGCGCCAGGTCACCTGTTGGCTGCCATTGGTCCCCAGGCGCGGTGTGCCCAGGTGGTCGGCGTGCAGGTAGGTCACCGTCGTGCCCTGGTAAGTGCCCTGGCTGTCGTAGCTGTCC
>JAANMW010000826.1_pt1 | contig 36173 bp, 36 predicted proteins | sample 7279671 | NCBI WGS metagenome assembly JAANMW01 (sample SAMN14094541, study PRJNA606508) | bioreactor metagenome | isolation source: A lab-scale SPAN reactor treating ammonium-rich wastewater day 247 | place: Ireland: Galway | collected 2017-09-19 | reverse complement strand
TCGGTGCCGTCGCGGAAGCGCCCGACGAACAGCGCCACTGTCATCTCGGTGGCGACGAAGGGCGGGTCTTCGCCCCCCGGAGTGTGCAGCCGGACCCAGCGCAATCCGTCCGCCGCGTCGAGTTCGAGCTGGATGCCGCCAGCGACGAGCCGCAAATGCTGCGTCAGTGACTCGAAGCCGCCTCCCAGCGTGTAGCTGCTGCCCGTCAGGTAGTCGGTGAACCCGAAGGCCCCGAAGGGAATGGCAAGGCCGAGCGCCGTCGCCAAAGCCGGGTCGGGGCGTTGCTGCATGGCCGCTCGCCACAACCGCCCAAGCGCATCGCTGCCGACCCGGGCTGCTGCGGGTGGGGGATCGCCCAGATCGACGCCGATCGCCCGTGTCAAGGTCGTGCGATTCAGGCCCAGCCGCACCAGCCCTTCGAGCATCGCGTGCACCGTGATCGCGGCAACCTGGCCTTGCATGGCGCGAAAGGCTCAAAGGACGGCGCGTGCGGGCAAGCCCGGATCGGCCGGCGCGAAGACGATGACGAAGTTCATTGCCCACAGGATAAACGCATGACGACGAGCCTCGAGAGCGGCATCCGCAACGCTCGCTGGCGTGGCGGACCAGGCAAGTCGGCGCCATGAAGAGCTTTCGTCACGCAGGCCTGCTGCTCGCACCGCTCATTGTCTTCTGGGAAGTGGCCGGCTTCGGCCAGCCACCGGCCGGTGCTGCCGCCGGCACGCTGGCGGCGATCGCACTGGCCGCCTGGACGCATCGCCGGCATGACGACCTGTTGCTGCCCGCGGGTTTTGTCCTGATCTTCGGCATGGCCGCGGCGATTCTGGCTGCCGACCCTGAGCCGTGGACGGCCCGGGTTCCGGCGGGCGTGTCGATCGCGGCAGGGCTGCTGATGGTGGTCGGCGTGGCGATCGGCCGGCCGTGGACGGCCGTGACCTCGGCCCCCGACTGGCCGGGCATGACGGTCGACCCGGTGTTCCTGCACGTCAACCGCGGCATGTCGCTGCTGTGGGCCGCGGTGGTGATCTGGGTCGGTGTGGCCGGATCCGCCGGTTTTGGCCCGATTGCGCGCTGGGCGCCGCTGGCGGCGGCGATCGGGCTGTCACTGTGGCTGCCGCGGCGCTGGGTGCATGCCGCGCTGCGCCGCCGCCTGGCGCAGGCCGACCCGAACCCCTGGCCGTCGCCTTTGCAGGCCGTGCGCCGACGCACCGACGATGCCGACGTGGTGGTGGTGGGCTCCGGCATCGGCGGGTTGACGGCCGCGGCGCTGCTGGCGCGCGCCGGCGCCCGCGTGCTGGTGTTCGAGCAGCACGACAAGCCGGGTGGCTTCTGCCACCACTGGGAAGGCCGGGCCGGCACGCCGGACGGGCCGCTGGTGTTCCGCTTCGATGCCGGTGTGCACGACGTGTCGGGCTGCCACCCGGGCGGCACCGTGCACACGCTGCTGCAGCGGCTGAATCTCGAGCAAGCCATCGAATGGCGCGCGCTGGACCACTGCTTCATGGACGAACGTGGGGCCTGGACGGTGCCTCGCGGCTGGGACGCCTACGTCGCCGCGCTGGCGCAGCGCCACCCGGCCGACGCGCCGGCGCTGCGCGCAGCGTTGGCACTGGCGCGAAGCATCCACACCGGCATGTACGCCACAGCGCCCAGCCGTGGCGGCGTGCCGGGGCAGCCGGACACGGTGCCCGGCCTGCTGGCGTTCGCCCGCGAGTTTCCCGAGACAGTGCGCTGGCTCGACGCGCCGATGGTCGAGCTGCTGGCGGCGCATGGCGTGGGTGAGGGCGCGCAGGACACCGTGCTCGGCCTGGCCGGCTATGTCACGCACCAGCCGCGCGGCCTGCGCGTGCGCGACTACGTGCCGATCCTGGGCTATTTCATGCACGGCGGCATGTACCCGGTGGGCGGCTCGGGCCAGCTCGCACAGGCGTTGGTCGGCAGCATCGAGCTCGACGGCGGGCGCGTACACCTGGGGTGCCCCGTCGCGCAGGTGCTGCTGCAGGGCACGCGCGGCAATGGCGTGGTGCAGGGCGTGCGTCTGGCCGACGGCAGCGAGCGGCGCGCGGCGACCGTGGTGCTGAACGCCGAGTTGCTCGGCGCCGCACGCACGCTGTTCGCGCCCGGCGCGCTGCCGCACGGTTGGGCGCAGCGACTGCGCGCGCTGCAGACCTCGGCGTCGATGTTCTCGGTGCACCTGGGCATTCGCGGCGACCTGCAGGGCCTGGCGTCGGTGAACCACCTGCACGTCGAAGGCCGCCGGATCGAGATGGTGTTGCCCAGCCTGGTCGACCCGTCCGCGGCACCGCCGGGGCATCACACGGTCGAGCTGATGCAGTTGCTGGACCCGGCGTCGGCGCGCGGCTGGTTCGAGCAGCCCGAGCTCACCGATCCCCTGGCGCAGCGCCGCAGCGCGGCCTACGCGGCGCGCAAGGCCGCGTTCGCCGAACCGCTGATCGACGCAGCGGCGCGCCTGATTCCCGACTTGCGCGAGCGCATCGTCTGGCGCAGCGAGGCCAGCCCGGTGAGCTTCAGGCGCTACGGCTGGAGCAGCTTCGGCGCGGTCTACGGCAGCCGTGATGCCCATGGGGCGGTGGCGCGGCGCAGCCCGGTGCCCGGTCTGGTGATCGCCGGCGCCGCCACGCACGGGCCGGGGGTCGAAGCGGTCGCGATCTCCGGCGCCGAGGCGGCCGATGCGCTGTGGCCGGGCCTGCTGCAGGGGTCGCCGGACCGGGCCGTGGCGGCGTGATCGCGACGCAGGCTTCGACCCATGTCGCCCTGGTCACTGGCGGATCGTCGGGGCTCGGCGCGGCGATCTGCGCCGAGCTCGCGAAGCGCCAATGGCATGTGGTGGCCGCCAGTCGACGAGGCACGCCGCCGACCGCGGCGTCCGTGGACGCCGGCGTGATCGAACCCGCGGCGCTCGACGTGTGCCACCCGGAGTCGATCGCCGATCTGGCGTCACACCTTGCGCGACGCGGGCAGATGCCCGAACTGCTCGTCAACGGTGCGGGCATCAACATCCACGGCGTGTTCGAGGAGGTCTCGGCAGCGCAAGGCCGCGCGATCATCGACACCAACCTGCACGGCGTGGCCGACACCATCCGGGCGTTCCTGCCGGCGATGCGGGCACGCCGCCGTGGCACCATCCTGACCATCGGATCGCTGGCCGGGCTGCTGGCGCCGCCCGGTGAGGCCTACTACGCGGCCAGCAAGCATGCGCTGGCAGGGCTGCACGAAGCGCTGCAGCATGAGTTGCAGCGCTTCGCCATCCGTGTGTGCCTGGCCGAACCCGGCTTCATCCGCACCGATCTGGCGCGATCGGCGGCCGAGCCGGCTACGCAGATCGCCGACTACACACCGGTGCGCCAGAGCTTGCGCGAGCACTGGACGGCGTCGGTCGCGACCGGGATGCCTGCCGAACGTGCCGCACGCGACATCGTCCAGTGGGCGCTCGGAGGGCGAGGACTGCGTCGACGCTTCGGAGCCGACGCGTGCTGGTTGCCTTGGCTGAAAGCCGTCCTGCCGCAACGGGCCTATGCCGAAGGCCTGCGACGCCGGTTTCGTATTTGATCCGATCGTCGCCCGGACCGCCATGCGGTGCGCGACCCGATCCGCGGGTCGCTGCGACGCTGCCGCCCCGGTGCCAGCCCTGCTCGGAAAGCACCATCGCGCCAGCCGCGGATCGGTGCTGCACGCTCGGGCGGTGCACTCGATTCGGTCAGCGGCAACGCGCACATGGCGCCACTTCAGCCCGCCTCGCACACCAGGCGCATCACCTCGGCGCCGACCGTCAGGTCATCGAGCCGCCCGAAGTGCCGGCGACGGATGCGCCCGGCGCGGTCGATCAGCACCAGTGTCGGCGTGCCCTGCATGCCGTAGGCCTGCATCGTCGCCGGGACGCGTTGGCCGGGTATCGGCGCGTCCACGCCGACGGGATGCGTGACGCGGAATTCATGCAGGAACGCCTGCAGCGACACGGGCTGCATCGCGTCGTGATGCTCGAACACGGTGTGCAAACCGACCACGGCGACCCCTTCGCCGGCGAACTGCTGATGCAGGCGCTCGGCCTGCGGCACGCCGTGCAGGACGCATCCGGGGCAGAGCATCTGGAAGGCATGAAGCGCGACCACCCGGCCGCGCAGGCCGAGCAGGTCCGGTGGCAACTCCGCGTTGAACCACCGACTCACCTGCCAGGCTGGCGCGGCCGGATGATGGCTCACGTCGAATCCTCAATCGCGGGTGGCGCTGAACACGAAACCGTGGTCCTTGCGCGCGACGTGACAGGCATGGCAGGCCGTCGCGGCGCTGGCGCCGACGACCCGCCTGTTTCGATCGCCGCCGCCGAAGCCCTCGTAGCCCCAGCCGCCGGTCGCCGCGTACCTCTTCGCGTCCTTGTGCATCACGCCGGCCACCTTGCGCGCACCCTCGGTGATCGCGTTGTCCGCCGCGGGCGCTTCCAGCAGATCGAACACGATGACGGCGCCGTCGGGGAACTTGCCGGTCCTGTAACCTTGCATGGCCTTCTTGTTGGCATAGAGGTGATGAATGCCGCTGAAGGACTCGTGCAGCGGGTGGCCGGGCTGGATCACCATGCTCTTGACGTGGCGCCAGTCGCGGTAACCGTCGGGATACGGTACCTGCGGTGCATCCGCGGACAGCGCGGGGGCGGCACAGGCCAGCAAGGCGAGTGCGGCGAGCGAGTGTTTCATGTCGGTCTCCTGTGTGGTCGCGGCAGGCCGGGAATCCCGAGTGACGAAAGACGGCACCGCTCATCGGAGTGCCCTGGATGCCCGGGAAGCCGGAATATGAATCGACTCGATGCATAAAGAGGATAGAGTCGAAACATCGAAACTGTCAAGACATGCGTCGAGGCGATACAATCCCGGCATGAGTCAGCTCGCGTCGCTGCTTGAACGGCTTGGCGCTCTGGTCCACCAGAGCGTGCGCGACGATGCCGCGCGCCACGGTCTTCTGCCGATCCACGTGCTGGTGCTGGGTTATCTGGCCCGAGCCAACCGCTACAGCGACCTGCCCATCGCGATCGCGGAATATTTCGGCATCACCCGGGGTACCGTCTCTCAGAGCCTGGCCGTGCTGGAGACCAAGGGCTTGCTGCTGAAGGAGCCCGATGAGAGGCACGGCAAGCGCATCCACCTCCTTCTGACCCGTGCTGGACGCGCGGTGCTGAACGATTCCTGGACACAACGCATCGAGCGCGAACTGACGTCGCTGCCGCCGGGCGCTGTCGCGCTCGAGGATTCGTTGCGCGGCGTGCTGGCGACGCTGCAGCGCCTGAACGGGCAGCGGCCCTTTGGCGTGTGCCGCCAGTGCGCGCACTTCCTGCGCGAGCCGCGTAGCGCTCGCTGCGGGCTGACCGGCGAAGCGCTGGCGACTGGGCAGACCTCGAAGATCTGTCGCGAGTGGACGGCGCCGGCCAGGGATGCCGCTTAGGCAGGCAGTGAGGATCCCTGGTTTCCCCTGAGTGACAGGCGGGAGCGGTCTCCTATCGATTCCGGAAGCCGGCCGATGATCGCTTTCCCGCCATGCTCGAGCTGTTCTGCCGGGCCCCCGAGGCCGGCGCCTGGCTGGACCTCGGCGAACGTCAGGCCAAGGGTGAGCCGATCGACACCAAGAACATTCGCAAGCACGCAAACGACGTGCTCCGCCTGTCGCAACTGCTCGCCCCGGACACGCGAATACCAGTCGTCGAGCGAATCGCTCAGGACTTGAACCGCTTCCTCGACGCGATCGAGGCAGATCGCTCGATCGATCCGAAGCCGCTCGAGATCAACAGCAGCGTCGGCGAGATTGCCGAACGCATCGCGCGGGCCTACGGCTTGACACGACGCCGCGCGACGTGATCTCGGTGGGTGACTGATGGGCGGCTGCTTCCATGTTTCAGGGCATTCATCGAAGGCGGTTCTTGACGACTCTATAAGGAAAGTCAGCGTCCGGCAGGGGCGACCCACGTGTCGGTGACGACGAAGCCAATCGTCATCGCGACGACGAGAAGTGAGCCGACGATCGCGCCTTTCATGTGTCTTCCCTCCGCGTCGAGACGTCGCCGGAAGTCACGGCGATCATGTGCGGACGTCGGGCGCGCCCCCCGCCTGAAAACGATGCACGTCTTCCTGAAGGATGCGATCGGCGTTGGTCACGCGCTGGTGCTGGCGCAGATGCTCGAGCCAGGAATCCACCTTGAAGGTTTCGACGAAGCACGCCTGGTCCGCGGCGTCCTGGTAGACGGACCAGTCGAAAGCGCCGTCGCGGCGGCGTTCGGGGGCGAAGCGCTCCAGCGCCTGCATGAAGGCGGAGCGATCCTCGGGCCGGACGCGATACTCGACGGTGATCAAAACCGGACCGCGGTCGTGTTCGATCTCGCGCGCCACGATCGGCACCGGCCAGTGCATCGATGGCGTCAGATCGGCCCCGGCGCCGGTCTGCAGCTTCCAGCGCCGCAGCGGCACGATGGCGAGCAGCAGGGCGGCTGCCGCCGCAAAGTGCGCCGTGCCGAGACCGACGATCGCCGCGGCCTGGCCCCAGAGCACGCTGCCAAGCGTCATCGCACCGAACTGCACGGTCACGAACACCGCCAGTCCACGTGCTCGCACCCAACCCGGCAAGGCCACCTGCGCCGAAACGTTGATCGTCGCCAGCACGGCGATCCACGAGATGCCAGCCACCACGCTCGCGACGATCGCCGTCGCGGGACTGCGCGCGAGACCGAACAACACCAGTGCGAACGCCGTGCCGATCGAACCGGCCGCCACCAGCCGGTCGGGACCCAGCCGGGCCTTCAGGCGCGGCAGGACGAACGCGCCGCCGACGGCGCCTATGCCGATCGCGCCGAGCAGGATTCCGTAGAGTTCCGGCCCGCCGGCAACCTGGTTGCGGGCGACCAATGGAAGCAGCGCCCAGTACGCGCTTGCGGACACGAAGAAACCGGTGGCGCGGATCAATGTGGCGCGCAAGTGCGGGTTGTGGCGCGCGTGCCGGAGTCCGGTTCGAACTGCCGCGCCAATGCGTTCCGCGGGAAGCGGTGGCGCCGCAGTCGCAGTCTGCCGCCACCACAGCAGGGCGGCGATCACACCGAGATTGCTCACGGCATTGAGCCAGAACGGTGCGGCGAGTCCCATCGCGCCGATGATCAGCCCAGCCAGCGCCGGCCCCACTGCGCGGCTGACATTCAGGCCGACGCTGTTCAGTGCGACTGCCGGCGCCAGTTCGTCGCGTGGCACCAGCTGCGGAACGATCGCCTGCCACGCGGGAGCGATCATCGCAGCAGTTGCACCAATGAGAAAGGTGAAGACGAGCAGAACGATGGGCGTGACACGTTCGGCCCACACCAGCCAGCTCAGGATGACGATGATCACCGTGGAGATGACCTGCATCGCGATGAGCAGGCGGCGGCGGTCGACGACGTCGGCCAGGGCGCCGGCGGGCATCGCAAACAGAAACATCGGCAGGGAAGTGGCGACCTGTACCAGGGCGACGATCAGCGGATCGGGACTCAATCCCGTCATCAGCCAGCCCGCTGCCGCGTTCTGCATCCATGTCCCGACGTTCGAGACGACCGTCGCGATCCAAAGCACCGCAAACACGGTGTTTCGGAAGGGACGCAGGATCGAGTTCGCTGCCTCGGTGGATGCGCTCCCGGAGGCGTCGTGCTCGTTCGGTGTCGTCATCGCAGTTCAGGGGTCGTGGCGCGTCGGGCTCGTCTCAGAACGCCCAGCACGAGCAGCCGAGAGCGCCGAAAAAGGAACGCGAATCCGCGACAGGGACGTTCGCGGTCCACGCCCGGACGTGCTCGTGGCCGTGCAAGGAGCAGCCACGGCTGCAGCCGCAGGACGCCGCGACCGAGGCCCCATCGGGCGATGCCCCCGTTTGGCTGCGTCCCTGATAACCGCCGTAATGCCGCACCGGCGACCAGTCGGGCATCGGGGTGGGCAAGGGCGGCGCCAAGTCCCTGAAGTCGTCCTCGCCGTGCACCGGCCGGCCGCCGAGCAGCGTCAACTCCGACGTGATGTCCTGGATCTCGTCCTCGCGCACCGCGAAGTAGTCGGCCGACAGCACGGCGAGGTCGGCCAGCTGCCCGACCTTGATCCGCCCTTTCTTGCCTTGTTCCGTAGAAAACCACGTGTTGGCCGCCGTCCACAGGCGCAGCGCCGTGTCGCGATCGAGCCGGTTCGCCATCGGATAGAGCGTCGTGCCACCCACCGTCCGGCCGGTGACGAGCCAGGCCAGCGAAACCCACGGGTTGTACGAGGCGACCCGCGTAGCGTCGGTGCCGGCGCCGACCGGCACGCCCATTTCCAGCATGCGCCGGATGGGCGGCGTGCGTTCCGCCGCGCGCGCGCCATAGCGCTCGACGAAATACTCGCCCTGATACGCCATGCGGTGCTGAACGGCGATGCCGCCGCCGAGGCGGGCGACGCGCTCGATGTTGCGCTCGTCGATCGTCTCTGCGTGGTCGATGAACCAGTGCAGGCCGTCGAAGGGCACCTCGCGGTCGACCTTTTCGAAGACGTCGAGCGCCCGGCCGATCGTCTCGTTGTAGGTCGCGTGCAGGCGCCAGGGCCAGCGGTTTCGCGCCAGCAGGGCGACGACGGCCTCGAGGTCGGCCTCCATCGACGGCGGCATGTCCGGGCGTTCGACCCGGAAGTCCTCGAAGTCGGCGGCGCTGTAGACGAGCATCTCGCCGGCGCCGTTGCTGCGGTAAGTGTCGTCGCCCTGTCCTGGCTTGATCTGCGCGCTCCAGGACGAGAAGTCCTGCAACTCCTGCCTCGGCTTCTGCGTGAACAGGTTGTAGGCGATGCGGACGGTCAGCAGCCCTTCGCGGTGCAGTTCCTCGACGATCCGGTAATCGTCGGGGTAACTCTGGGCGCCGCCGCCGGCGTCGATCACGCTGGTCACGCCCAACCGGTTCAACTCGCGCATGAAGTGCCGGCTCGAGTTCTTCTGATACTCGGGCGGCAGCTTCGGCCCTTTGGCGAGCGCCGAGTACAGGATCACGGCGTTGGGCCTGGCGACCAGCAGGCCGGTCGGTTCGCCGGACGCGTCGCGGGCAATCTCGGCGCCTGCGATCTCCGGCGTCTCGCGCGTGTAGCCGATCGCGCGCAAGGCAGCGCGGTTCAGCAGCGCGCGGTCGTACAGATGCAGGATGAACACCGGCGTATCCGGCGCGACGGCGTTGATCTCCGCCAGCGTCGGCAGTCGCTTCTCTGCGAACTGGTGCTCGGTGAAGCCGCCGACCACGCGGACCCATTGCGGCGCCGGGGTTCGCGCGACCTGCGCCTTGAGCATCTGCATCGCGTCGGCCAGCGAGCGCACGCCGTCCCAGCGCAGTTCCATGTTGTAGCTGAGGCCACCGCGGATCACGTGGGTGTGGCTGTCGATGAGGCCGGGAATGACGCGCCGGCGGCCCAGGTCGACGATTCGCGTGCCCGGGGCGGCCCGTTGCCCGATTTCCGCGTCGCTGCCGACCGCGGCGAACCGGCCGTGTTCGATCAGCACCGCGCTGGCCTCGGGATTCGCCGGGTCGAGCGTGGCGAAGCGGCCGTTCGTCAAGGCGAGGCTCGTGGCGGCGGTCATCATTGGGCTCCGCGGCTGTGGTCAATGCAGTTGCGCGTCGGCGGTCAGGCTTCGACCTTGCGCGACGGCGGCTGCTTGTGGACCATCGTGTAGGCGTACTCGACGCCGCTGCCGTAGCCGCCACCGTATTCCTTCACGATCGCGATCGTGTCCCCGTAGGTTTCCTTGCGCGCCCAGTCGCGCTGCAGTTCCAGCAGGTACTGCTGCCACGTCAGCGGAGCGGCGCCGGCCTGGATCATCCGTTGCACGGCCATTGTGTGCGCCGAGGTCGAGGTGCCGCCCGATGCGTCTTCGACGAAGTAGGCTTCATAGCCGTCCTTCAGCGATTCGAGCGTCGGCATCGTGATGCAGACCTCCGTCCAGAGGCCCGCGAACACGACCTTGCGGCGGCCGAGTCGCTTCAGCTCAGCCTTGATGCGCGCGTCGTCCCAGGTATTCATGCTGGTGCGCTCGAAGATCGTGTTCTTCGGCAGCACATCGAGAAGCTCGGGGAAGATGTAGCCGCTGAAGCTCTCGGTTTCCACCGAGGTCAGGATCGTTGGCACCTGGAACGCCTTGGCCGTCTTCGCCAGCGCGACGGCGTTGCCCTTCAGCAGTTGCCGGTCCATGCTCGCGACCCCGAACAGCATCTGTGGTTGATAGTCGATCAGAACCAGAGCGTGATTGGATGGGGTGATCAGTTCCTGTCTTGCATCGGCCATTTCGAATCCTCGTGAAGAGGTTGATGTCAGACGAGGGCGACTCGTCGTCTTCTTGTCCGACGCTCGCCGAATTCCATGCGATGCGGCACAGGCACCCGCGATCGGCAGACCGCAAGCGGCGGCGCAGCGACACGCCGGTATCGCCGGCAGTCGCAGGTCCGCTACTTGACCATGCCGAACGGATCGGGCACGACGTGCTGGTTGGCGTTGTTCCAGAAGTTCTGCAGCACGAACCCGTACTCGGGCAGGTTGTGGATGAACGGCGCCAGCATGTCGTTGGCCGTCGGCAGCTTCCAGTCGGCCTGCAGTTCACAGGCGAGCGCGAAGGCGGTCGCGAGTTCTGCCCCGGCGTTGGACATTCGGGACATCGCGCACTGCGCCTCGTACGCGTTCCACGCACCGCAGGCGTCGACCACCGGGAAGACCTTGTAGCCGTCCTGAAGCATCGATAGCGTGGGAAAGGTGCAGCAGGTGCCGATGGTCACCCCAGAGATGATCACGTGCCGGCGACCAGTCGCCTGCACCAGGTCTTCGAACGCCTTGCGGAAGGTCGGATCCTCGTAGCAGTTGATGATGCCGGTGCGCCGGTAGATCGGCTGATCGGCGAACAGTTCCTTCAGGTCCGGCAGCGTATCGCCGTTCTGCCACTGGGCATTCGACGACGACAGCAGCACCGGGATCTTCAGCGCGATGGCAACACGGGCCAGTCCGACGACATTGCTGCGGTACTCGGCGAGCGAGGTGAAGTCGCGCACGCCGGCCATCAGTCCGATCTGGTGGTCGATGAACAGCATGACGCTGTTCTGCGGCGTCGGCTTGTAGTACGCCTTGCGTCCGGCGCGAACGGCGTCCTCGTTCGAGGTGCGCGGCGGCTGCATGCTCGACTTGATGTCGCTGACGATGTCGGTGGGTCGGTTGATCACGATCGGTCTCCTTGATGTGGATGTGAGGTTGTAGGTGTCGGGGACGGCCGCCGCGTTCATGTCTGGCGGGTCGAGCGCGCCCAGACTTGGATCACGTCCGCCGCCTCCGTCCGTGCGGAATCAGGCGCTCTTCGGCAGCACGGTCAGCACGCGCACGATGAAGGCGTGCAGTTCGTCCAGGTAACTGCGCAGGAACTTCTCGGTGCTCTCGTCGGTGACTTCGCCGTCGGCGGTGATCAAGCCCGGCTTGAACTGGATGTAGGCCTCGACGTTGTTCATCAGCGGCGAATTGCAGAAGCAAAGCACGCCGCGCAGGTGGCTCTGTGCCACCGCGGTGCCGATCGATCCAGGCGAAGTTCCGATGACGCCAGAGGGCTTCCTGGCAAACGAGTTCTGGCCCCAGGGGCGACTGGCCCAGTCGATCGCGTTCTTCAGCGCGCCGGGGATCGAGCGGTTGTACTCGGGCGTGACGAACAGCACGCCGTCGGCGTCGGCGATCGCCTGCTTGAAGGCGCGCGCCACAGGCGGGAAGTCGGCGTCATAGTCGTAGCTGTACAAGGGTAGGTCCTTGATGGGGATTTCGACGAACTTCAGTTCCGGCGGCGCCAGGCGCACCAGCGCCTTGGCAAGCAGGCGATTGATCGAGCCGGTGGCCAGGCTGCCGACGAAATATCCGACCTTGTACGTAGCCATTCGAGTCTCCTTGCTGCTCTGGTGCTGTTGAGCCCCGCTACTGTCCCTTCGGCAGCGCGCAGGCGAGGATGCAGTCACTGCGGTCGGGCGACGTGAGTGCGCTTGCCCGCGTTGACCACGACGTACTTGCGAACAGATGCGCCCCGATTGCCCTGCTTGAGCATCACGTAGAAGGCCCTAGCGCTCTCCTTGCTGCGCTCGGGCCATGCGTTCATCTCAGCCTCCGTTTGCGTCCGAGCCGCCGCTCCGGAAGCCGGCCGCCCTGTGGCTACCATCGCAGTAGGGCTTGTTGCGCGACTGGCCGCAGCGGCACAACCAGCGCTCTTCTGTGCGGTCGATTGTCTTGCCCGTGCCGGTCACGATCTCGAGGCTGCCGCGCACATGCAGCGGGCCGTCCGGCGTTGGCTCGATGACGAGCGGTCCATCGCGCCGCGGCAGGGGCTGCGAATCCTTCACGGCAGCTTCGCCGCTGGCAGCAAACCCCGCCGCCGCATGGCTGCCGTCGCAGAATGGCTTGCGCTTGGACGCCCCGCAGCGGCAGAGCGTCGCCCGGAACCCCTCGTCCTTGCCCGCCAGGTGGAGCGGTGCATTGAACGCGAGCGGCCCGTTCTCCCGCACGCGTACGGTGTTGACGAGGGGCGCGGACTCACCACCCGAGCCTTCCACAGGTTCATAGCGGATCGCGCCGGAGGGGCAATTGCGCGCCAGCGCCGCGAGCTCGCCGGCCGTCGCGCGTTCGGGGTGGATCCATTCGCCATCCACGTTCGGCACGAACACGTCCGGGCGATCGAGGACGCAATTGCGGGAATGGATGCAGCGCTGCCCGTCGAAATGGATCGTGCCCGACTTGCCGCGAACGATTTCCATCGCTGCGCCTCAGATCTTGGGTGCCGGCCCAAGGGCGGCCACTAAGGCAAGCAAGATGCGCCCCACGACCGTCAGCGGCAGTCTGAAACTGTCGAGCATGGCTCTCTCCTTGGCGTCATGGCCGAAGATAGCTTTCGGCCTTGCTTTTCGTTCAGCATCGGCCGAGACTAGGCGCGCAGCAACCAAAGGGCAAGTAGGTACCGTTTGGTAACCTGGATGCGATGCACTCACCATGGCGCAGCGAAGCAAGCCGCTCCCAACACCGCCGGACAACTGTCCGCTCGAACGCTACCTGCACGTGGTCTCGGGCAGCTGGGTACCGCGCATCATCTGGTACCTGCGCTTTGGTCCGCGCCGCTTCGGCGAATTGCGGCGCGACCTGGCGCCGGTATCGGGCAAGGTGCTCACGGCAAAGCTGCGAACGTTGGAGGCTGATGGACTGGTCGATCGAAAGGTCATTGCCGCGTCGCCGCCCCAGGTCGAGTATTCACTGAGCGCGCGCGGACGCGCCTTCGAACCGGTCTTCGAGGCGATGCTGAAGGTTTCGGCCAAGCTCCAACGGATGGACGACGTCGGCGCCGCGCGACGAATCGCAAGGGCACCGAGGCGAAGCGGCTGAGAGGGGCGCGCAGCTGGGATGCTCGAGGACGATCTGGCTCCGCCAGATGGTCCGATGGAAGTTGGGCGAGTCGATCGATTTCGATGGTGACACTTGACTGCACCGCTCGTGCGGCATCGTGACGGTAAAAAGATTGATGAAAAATTCAGTCGGCACAACGTCTTACATTGTTCGATGCCGGCGCCTCTCCGGACGCTTCACGGAACTTCACGAGCGCACGCCGATGGCGTTGGCAGTCGTCGTGGGAGTCGATAGATGTCGATAGATCTCGAAAGCTGGCCATCGTGGAAGCGCCGACTGTCCTCGATAGATGTCGATTGATGGTGAATGCTGCGCTTGGGGATCCCAGTCAAGGTGACGGTAAGGATGACGGTAAGACTCAGGCGTTACGAGCCGAGCATCAAGCCAGACAATGACTTAGCGAAGCCGTTGATGATTGAGTGGGAGTAGGTTTCGATCGATCTGGGTCTATCGAGAACTATCGGAGACGGGACCCAACGCGTTGATTCAACGGGCGAATGTCTGTCGAGATCTATCGAGATCTATCGCTGGGATGCCCTTCAATCTGACGGTAAATCTGACGGTAAAGATGTCGCGCTGAGTTCCCGGCGGAAATTTACCGTCAGGTCGATTTTCGAGTTGACGGTAAATCTCGAGTGCGACGTCCAGCAACCATGCGGGTTTCCGGACGATCAACGAGTTGGGCGCGCTGACGGTAAATTCCCGCGCTCCGAGCTGATAGGGGGCACCGGTGCGTCACGCTTCGTGGCTCCGCTCCGCGCCGAGCAACGGAACGCAAAGGCAGGGGACGAAACACCTTTCCTGTCGTTGATCTATGGAACTACATCATCAACGGGAACGATCTCCGAGCGTCGATCCAGCCGCAGACACCGTCGGCAATGGCCAGCCTTGGCGACCGTTCATGCCCGAGCCGTACGGAGCCCACGACCACTGGGTATTGAATGCCTGCAATGCGTTGGACAGCGGCCGCACGTGCGAGCGCGGTGGTCGGCAGCACCCGGCCATATCCAGTCTCTCCTCACAGGCAGGTTCCGGGCACTTCAGAAGTGTCCGGACGGTGGACGTGCGCTGCGCATCTAGGGATGGTCTGCATAAACCCCGGGCAACTCTGCTTGCCGCACTGCGTTGACGCCGCGACGATCTGATCCATGAAGCAAGCCGACCTGGGTCTGAACCTGACGACCAAGCGAACGCGCAAACGCGAGTTCCTGGCGCAGATGGAGCGAGTGGTGCCGTGGGCGGCGCTGGTGGAGTTGGTGGCGCCGAACGCTCCCGAGGGCAAGAAGGGCCGGCCGCCGTTTCCGGTGGAGACCATGCTGCGCATCCACTTCATGCAGCAGTGGTTCACGCTGAGCGACCCGGCGATGGAAGAGGCGCTGCACGACGTGCCGCTGTTCCGCGAGTTCGCCGGCCTGGGCTGGGATACGCGTCTGCCCGACGAGAGCACGATCCTGCGGTTTCGCCACCTGCTGGAGCGCCACAAGCTGGCCGAGCAGATCCTGGCCACGGTCAACGGTGTGCTGCTGGGCAAGGGCCTGATGCTCAAGGCCGGCACCGTGGTCGACGCCACGCTGATCGCCGCGCCGAGTTCGACCAAGAACGCCGGCGGCGAACGCGACCCCGAGATGCACCAGGCCAAGAAGGGCAACCAGTGGTACTTCGGGATGAAGGCGCACATCGGGGTGGACGCCGACTCGGGACTGGTCCACACCGTGCGCGGCACGGCCGCCAACGTCAGCGACGTCGTCGAAGGCAACAGCCTGCTGCATGGGCAAGAGACCGATGTCTTTGCCGACGCCGGCTACCAGGGGGCTCACAAGCGAGCCGACGCCAACGACGATGTCCGCTGGCACGTGGCCATGCGCCCGGGCAAGCGCCGCGCGCTGGACAAGAGCCGCGTCGTCGATCAGCTCATCGATCAGGTCGAGCGCATCAAGGCCAGCGTGCGTGCCAAGGTCGAGCACCCGTTCCGCGTGGTCAAGCGTCAGTTCGGTCACGTCAAGGTGCGCTACCGCGGACTGAAGAAGAACACGGCGCAGCTGGTCACGTTGTTCGCGCTGTCCAACCTGTGGATGGTCCGGCGCACGTTGTTGGCACTGGATGGGCAAGTCCGTCCGCAACAACCGAAGACGGCATGAAAACAGGCCATTGGAGGCCTCGGACGAGATGAATCGAGCAGTCATCGCACCCATTGCAGGACAGCACCGTCAATTCAGCTCGTTCGGCGTGATGCTCATGCTGGATGGGCTTTGTTCAGACCATCCCTAGACTGCGACAACGCCACCCCACCCAGCCAGCAGTCGACCGAGGCGCGGTGCCGACACCATGCGTGATCGCCCCACAGCCCCCTCCACGAGGTTCGAATTGCTCGCTCAGGAACTCGAGCAGCAGATCGCTGCCGGGGTGCTGCGGGCGGGGGATCGCCTGCCCTCCGTGCGCCAGACCTGTGCCAGTCGCGGCGTGAGCCCCAGCACTGTATTCCAGGCCTACTACCTGCTCGAGTCCCGCGGCCTCGTCCGCGCCGCGCCACGCTCGGGCTACTTCGTCACCGCACGCGCCGACGGTGTGCTGCTCGCCGAGCCGCAAACCTCGGCACCCCAGGCCGGATCGCACCCCGTCGAGGTCAACGACCTGATCTACGCGTGTCTCGGTGCTGCGCGCACCCGCGACATCGTGCCCTTCGGTTCCGCATTTCCGAGTCCCATCCTGTTCCCGCTCGATCGGCTGCGCCGCGCGCTGGTCTCGAGCACGCGGCGGCTCGAGCCCTGGAGCATGGTCGATGACCTGCCGCCGGGCAATCTGCGGCTCAAGCGCGAGATCGCCAAGCGCTACTTGCGCCAGGGGATGTCGGTGGCCACCGACGAGATCGTGCTGACCCACGGTGCGATGGAGGCGCTGAACCTGTGCCTCAACGCCGTGACACGGCCGGGTGATGCGGTGGTGGTGGAATCTCCGACCTTCTACATGGCGCTGCAAGCGCTGCAGCGCCTGGGTCTGCGCGCCATAGAGGTGCCAACCCACGTGCGCGAGGGCATCGATCTCGGACGCCTGGCGCAGGTGATCGAGCTCTACCGCCCGCAGGCCTGCTGGCTGATGACGAGCTTCCAGAACCCGCTCGGCAGCCTGATGCCCGAGGCGAAGAAGCGCGACCTCGTCGAACTGCTCGCCCGCCACGACGTGCCGCTGATCGAAGACGATGTGTATTCGGAGCTCTACGAGGACCAGGCCGCGCCGCTGCCGGCCAAGGCCTACGACCGCCGCGGCCTGGTGCTGCACTGCTCCTCGTTCTCGAAGTGCCTGGCGCCCGGCTACCGCGTCGGCTGGGCGGCACCCGGCCGGCTGGCGCGCGAGGTCGAACGGCTGAAGCTGATGACGAGCCTGTCGGGGTCGATCCCGGTGCAGGCGGCGCTGGCCGAGTACCTGCAGGAAGGCGGCTACGACCGCCACCTGCGCGGCCTGCGCCAGTCGCTGCAGACGCAGCGCAACAGCCTGTTCGACGCCGTCAACCGGCACTTTCCGGACGGGACCCGGGTGGTGCGGCCGGCCGGCGGCTACTTCGTGTGGGTCGAGTTGCCCGTCGGCGTCGACGCGATGGCGCTGCACCGTGCCGCGCTGGGACAACGCATCAGCCTGGCACCGGGGCCGATGTTCTCGGCGCGTGCCGAGTTCCAGCACCACATCCGGCTGACCTGCGGCCAGCTGTGGGACGAGGCGCTCGAACGCGCCATGCGCACGCTGGCACGGCTGGTCGACGACGCAGCGCGCGCCGTCCCCGCCCAGAGCCTGGAGCCGGCACCGATCTGATCCGGTCGCCGGGGCCCGCAACTGCTCACGCCACGGGCGCAGATGGCCCGGCAGAGTTCGGGGCATGTTGGAATCCCTCCCGATCTGCGTATGCCTCACCGCGATGCCGCGCTGACGCTGGTGGCGGCCCGCCACGTGCCACCCGGCCCCGAGTACGCGTTGCACGCGGTGCTGGATCGATTGGGTCCCTCGGTCTTCGCCGGTCTGCTCGATCCCGACGGAGCGGTGCGATACGCGAACCATGCGGCGCTGCAGGCCATCGGCCACACGCTGGAGCAGGTGATCGGCCAGCACTTCGAGACCACCCGCTGGTGGCAGGGCTGCGAGCTGTCGCGGCGACGCCTGCGACTGGCGCTGGCCAGCGCAGCGCGCGGCGAAGCCTCGCGCTTCGACGTGAGCATCGCCAACCGACGCGGCGACACGCGGGTCATGGACTTCTCGCTGCTGCCGTTCTTCGGACCCGACGGGCGGGTGGCCTGCCTGATCGCTTCTGCGTGCGACGTGAGCGACCGTGAGCAGGCGCGGCGCCAGCTGCGCCTAACCCGCCATGCCGTCGAACAGGCCCACGACGCGCTGTTGCAGGTCGGTCCCGACGGTGCCATTCGCGACGCCAACGCGGCCGCCTGCCGCCTGCTGGGCCTGGAGCGCCGGCAACTGCTGCGGCTGCGCGTGCCCGACATCGACACTCGGATCGACGAGACACTGTGGCCGCAGCGCTGGCACGAGTTGTGCGAACTCGGCTCCCTGCGCTTCGAGACCGGCGTTCGCCACCACGACGGCCGCGAGATCCCCGTCGATGTCTCGGTGAGCCGGGTGAGCAGCGACGGCGAGACCTTCGCCCATGTGTGCATCGACGACCTGAGCGAGCGCCGCGCCGCAGAACAGCGCATCCGGCAACTGCTGCAGTACGACGAACTGACCGGGCTGCCGAACCGCCACCTGCTCTTCGAGCGACTGGGCGCGGCCCTGCAGACCGGCGCCCGGACCGCCGTGCTGCTGCTGGAGCTGGACCGCTTCAAGCGCATCAACGACGGCCTCGGCACCCGCATCGGCGACGCGGTGCTGAGCGAAGCGGCACGGCGCATCGCCGCCGCCGTGCGCAGCGTCGACCTGGTGGCGCGCCGCGGTGGTGACGAGTTCGTGGTCGTGATGCCCGCTGCTGCGGGCGCGGCGACCGACACGGCTCAGATGCTGCTGGACCACATCGCCCGGCCGATGACGATCGAGGGGCACGAGATCCACCTCACCTGCAGCATCGGCATCGCCGAGGCACCCGCCGACGGTGACCGCGCCGAGACCCTGCTGCGCCGCGCCAACGCCGCGCTGGAACAGGCCAAGCTGCTGGGCCGCAACCAGGTCAGCGTCTACGCCCGGGCGCCCCATGACGACGATCCGGAACGGCTGGCGCTGGAGACCGCGCTGCGCCGGGCGCTGCACGACGAGCAGCTCGAGCTGCACTACCAGCCGCAGGTCGACCTGGCGCAGGGCCGCATCGTCGGCGTCGAGGCCCTGCTGCGCTGGCAGCACCCGACGCTGGGCCGCATCGCGCCGGACCGCTTCATCCCGATCGCCGAGGAGACCGGCCTGATCGTTCCCATCGGTGACTGGGTGCTGCGCCGCGCCGTCGAGCAGGCCGCGGCCTGGCAGCGCGCCGGGCTGCCGGCGCTGCGCATGGCGGTCAACCTGTCGGCGCGCCAGCTGCTGCAGCCGGACCTGGCGCGGCGCATCGAAGGCCTGCTCGCCGCGACCGGCCTGGACCCGCGGCGCTTCGGTGTCGAGGTCACCGAGAGCATGCTGATCACCAACTTCGACCAGACGGTGCAGCACCTGCGCGCGCTGCGCGCGCTCGGCGTCGAGGTCTCGCTCGACGACTTCGGCACCGGCTACTCGAGCCTGAGCTACCTGCGCCGGCTGCCGGTGGACGTGGTCAAGATCGACCGCTCGCTGGTGCCCGACGTCACCGCCCCGGCGGAAGCGGTGTCGATCACGCGCGCCATCATCACGATGGCGCACCAGCTGCAGATGAAGGTGCTCGCCGAAGGTGTCGAGAGCGAAGGCCAGGTGGCGCTGCTGGCCGCGAACCAGTGCGACCAGATGCAGGGCTACTGGTTCAGCGCTGCGCAGCCGGCGACCGCGGTCGAACAGATGCTGCACGAAGGCCGGCGGATCGACCCGACCCTGCTGGATCGGCGTTCGCGGCAGCGCACGCTGCTGCTGGTCGACGACGAGGAGAACATCGTCGCCGCGCTGCGCCGGCTGCTGCGCGCCGAAGGCTGGCTGCTGCTCAGCGCCACCAGCGCCGAGCAGGCGCTGGAGCTGATGGCACGGCACGAGGTCGACGTGATCCTGTCCGACCAGCGCATGCCGGGCATGACCGGCGTCGAGCTGCTGCGCCGGGCCCGGCAGCTGTACCCCGAGACGATCCGGCTGGTGCTCTCGGGCTACACCGAGCTGCAGTCGATCACCGACGCGATCAACGAGGGTGCGATCTACAAGTTTCTCGCCAAGCCCTGGGACGACGAGCAGCTGCGGGTGCACCTGCGCGAGGCTTTCGCCTTGAAGGAGATGGCCGACCAGAACCGCCGCCTCGACCGGGAGGTGCAGGCCGCCAACCGGGAACTGGCCGAGCTGAATCGGCGGCTGCAGACGCTGCTGAGTGCGCAGCGCGAGCAGAACGTGCGCGAGGTCGGCAGTCGCGAGGCGGCGCAGGAACTGCTGGATGCGGTGCCGGTGCCCGTGTTCGGCATCGACGACGAAGGCCTGCTGGTCTTCGCCAACGCGCCAGCGCAGGCGCTGTTCGGACTGGATGGCAAGCAGCTGGGCGGGTCGGCGGCCGAGCAGCTGCCGCAGACCCTGCGGCCGGCGTTGGCCGGCGAGCCCCTGATGCTCACGCAGGCGGGGCGCCGCTGGTGGGCGATGAGCCGGCCCTTGAGCGGCAATGCACGCGGCCACCTGCTGGTGCTGCTGCCGCAAGCCAGGGCCTCGACGTGACCGCCCCGTCCGCTTTCGACAAGCCGCCGGTTGTCGTACCGGTCGGGCCGGTGCTGTTGACGCACCTGTTCCGCCACAGCCTGCGTGACGGGCGCGTGCATCCGCTGCTGCACCTGGTGCAGCGCTACCGCCAGGAGATGCCGCGATGAAGGGTGCGATGAACGGTGCGACGACGACCGCCCTGCGACCGATCTCCCGCGACGAACTGCGCGCCGCGCTGCGCGACCTGCCTGCGCTGCCTTCGGTGGTGCTCGAACTGATCGAGTCGCTCGGCCACGAGGAGCTCAGCGCCGCGCAGTACGCGGCCAAGATCTCGCGCGACCAGGCGCTGGCCGCCAAGACCCTACGCCTGGCCAACTCGTCCTTCTACGGACGCGGCCGGCAGGTGCACTCGGTCGCCGAGGCGATCTCGGTCCTCGGCCTGCGCACGGTGCGCGGCGTCGTCACGGCCGCGGGCATGGCCGGCAGCTTCCGCCGCCACCCCGGCTTCGACCACCACGCCTTCTGGCGCCACTCGATCGGCAGTGCGCTGTGTGCGCAGGCCCTGGCCGCCGAACTGCGGCGCGACGACGCCGACCTCGCGTTCACGGTCGGGCTGCTGCACGACATCGGCCGGCTGGCACTGGCCAGCGCGTTCGCACCGGCCTATGCGGAGGTCGAGCAGTGGCGGCGCGATCAGGACTGCCCCGACGGCGACGCCGAGCGTGCCGTGCTCGGCATCGATCACGCCGAGGTCGGCGGGCTGATCGCACGGCAGTGGAACTTCGCGCCGCCCATCGTCGACGCCATCCGCGAGCACCACGCACCGCCGGACGCCGGCGAGGTCACGCTGACGGGCATCGCCCATGTGGCCGATGCCGTGGCCCACGCCCTCGGCCTGGCCGGCGACGCCGACGAGGCGGTGCCGGCGCTGGTGCTGCCGGTCTGGGCCGCCTGCCGCCTGGACGACGCGGCCTGCATGCGGCTGTTCGCCCGCACCGAGGCGCAGTTCGACACCGTCTGCGAAGCGCTGCTGCAGTGAAGACCATGCACCCCACCGAACCCCACACCGAGCCTGACAGCGAACTCATCTCGCTGCAGCGCGCCAACGAGGAGCTGCGCGCGCTGAACCAGAGTCTGCGCAGCGCCCAGGACCAGCTGCTGCAGTCCGAACGGCTGGCATCGATCGGGCAGCTCGCCGCCGGCGTGGCGCACGAGATCAACAACCCGATCGGCTACGTGTTCTCGAACTTCGGCACGCTGGAGGCCTATCTCGAGCGCCTGTTCGAGATGCTCGAGGCGTACGAGCAGGCCGAACCGGCGCTGGCCGATGGCGCTGTCGCGGACCGGCTCGCGACCCTGCGGGAGCGCGTCGAACTCGACTACCTGAAGCAGGACATCCCGATGCTGATGGGCGAGTCGAAGGAAGGCCTGTCGCGGGTGCGCAAGATCGTCCAGGACCTGAAGGACTTCTCGCGCGTCGACACCCACCAGGAGTGGGTCTGGGCCTCGCTGCACCAGGGCATCGACTCGACGCTGAACATCGTCGCCAACGAGATCAAGTACCGCGCCGACGTGAAGCGCGAGTACGGCGACTTGCCCGACATCGAGTGCCTGCCGTCGGAACTGAACCAGGTCTTCTTGAACCTGCTCGTCAACGCGGCCCATGCGATCGGCCCGCAGCGCGGCCTGATCGTCGTGCGCAGCGGCGACGCCGGGGACAAGGTGTGGGTCGAGGTCGAGGACAACGGCAGCGGCATCGCCCCCGAACACCTGGCGCGCATCTTCGACCCGTTCTTCACCACCAAGCCGGTGGGACGCGGCACCGGCCTGGGCCTGTCGCTGGCCTACGGCATCGTGCAGAAGCACCAGGGCCGCATCGAGGTGCGCAGCGAACCGGGCCGAGGCTCGTGCTTCCGGGTCACGCTGCCGGTGCGGCGCCCGGGCGCCGAAGGTGATGCGACATGACGGCGGCCCTCCCGGCCTGGACGGTTCTCGCGGTCGACGACGAGCCGAACATCCTTGCGGCGCTGCGGCGGCTCTTCCGCGCCACGGGCTGGCGCATCCTGACGGCCGGGCACGCCGAAGAGGCGCTGGCGCTGCTCGCCACGGAACCGGTCGACGCCGTGCTGTCGGACATGCGCATGCCCGGCATGGACGGTGTGCAGTTCCTCGAGCGGGTCAGCCAGGGCTGGCCGCACACCGCGCGACTGCTGCTGACGGGCCAGGCCGACCTCGCCTCGACGATCGCGGCCATCAACCGTGGCCGGCTGCACCGCTACATCACCAAACCCTGGAACGACGACGAACTGCTGCTCACGCTGCGCCAGGTCGCACAGAACCAGCAGCTCGAGGCCGACAAGCAGGCGCTGGAGCGGCTGACGCAGCAGCAGAACGACGAGCTGAAGACGCTGAACGCGAGCCTGGAGGTCCGCGTCGCCTTGCGCACCGAGGAACTGGCTGCCGCCAACCACCGGCTGAAGCGCAACTACCTGACGTCGATCAAGGCCTTTACCGCGCTGATCGAGCTGCGCGGCAGCGCCCAGGTCGGACACGCACGCCAGGTGGCCGATCTGACGCGGCGCATCGCCCAGGCGATGACGCTGGATGCCGACACCGCGCACGACCTGCCGATCGCCGCGCTGCTGCACGACATCGGCCACATCGGCCTCAGCGACGCGGTGCTGGCGCGCCCGGTGAACCGGCTCGACAGCGACGAACTGCGGCGCTACCGCCTGCACCCGGTCCTCGGGGAGCAGGCCTTGCTGGCCAGCGACGACATGCAGGGCGTGGCACCGCTGATCCGCGCCCATCACGAGCGCTGGGACGGGCTGGGTTTCCCCGACGGCCTGCGCGGCGCGGCGATCCCGCTCGGTGCCCGCATCCTGGCGGTGGCCGACGCCTTCGAGGACTTGCGCAGTGGCCGCATCGACGGCCAGGCCCTGAGCCCGCTGGAGGCCCGCCGCACCGTGCTGGCCGGGCGCGGCAGCCAGTTCGATCCCGCCGTGGTCGACGCCTTCACGAGCCTGTTCGCCACCACGCCACCTCGGCCAAGCACGAAGACACTGCGCCTGCGCACCGCGGAGCTGCGCAGCGGCCAGACGCTGGCGCAGGACTTCGTGTCGCCCGAGGGCGTGCTGCTGCTGTCGGCCGGCCAGCCGCTGAACGACGACCTGATCGGTCGCATCCGTGCGTTCGAGCGCAAACATGGCCTGGCGCTGACCTTGGCCGTGCAGGGGCCCCAGGGCCGGCCGGAGGCTCGCCCATGAAGCGTGTGCTCATCGTCGACGACGAGTTGCCGGTCCTGCACGCACTGCGTCGCCTGCTGCAGCGGCACTTCAAGCCGCAGCAGCTCGGCGTGGAGGTCTGCGTCGAGCCGCTGCACGCGCTGCAGCGCCTGCACGAGGCGCACTTCGACGTGCTGATCAGCGACTACCGCATGCCGCGGCTGGACGGCGTGACCTTGCTCGCCCGCGCCAGGGAACTGGACCCGCGCACGGTGCGCCTGATGCTCAGCGCAGCGGCCGACTTCGGCACCGTGCTGGCGGCGGTGAACCGGGCCGGGGTCTTCCGCTACATCCCGAAGCCGTGGAGCGAACCGCAGTTGCTTTCTGACGTGCGTGCCGCACTGGCGTTCGATCCCTGCGCCGTCCCGAGTGCCGACGAACTGGAACGGCGCCGGCTCGAGGCGCTGGAACCGGGCATCACACAGGTCGAGTGGGGCCCCAACGGCGAAGTGTTGATGCCGGGCCACCTGCCGACACGACCGGGCCGGCTCTGAGTCCGGCGCGCGGCGGGCGGAGCCAGAAGTCGAGAGGCCGCGTGTCCTCGTTCGGGCGCAGAATGCGTCTCCACCACGGCAGGGAGGGCCGCATGCCGTCACCTCGTCGAAGCCCGGGCCACCTGCTGCAGGAAACTCGCGAGCAGTGGCCCCTGATGAACCACTACGAGCGCTTCGAACATGTGGTGGCGTTCATCCTCAGCGTGGTCATCGCGCTGGTCATCGCGCTCGCCCTGCTTCAGTTGTTCACCCGCGTGGTGCCGCTGCTCGTCACGGGCTCGGTCGATCCGCTGGATCACGAGGTGTTCCAGGGCCTGTTCGGGATGATCATGACCTTGCTGATCGCGCTCGAGTTCAAGCATTCGATCATTCGCGTGGCCATGCGCCGCGAGAGCATCGTGCAGGTCAAGACCGTGGTGCTGATCGCATTGCTGGCCCTGTCGAGAAAGTTCATCGTTCTGGACAGCAAGGTCACGGAAGCGCAGACCATTGCCGCGCTGGCACTGGCCACGCTCGTCCTGGGCGTCGTGTACTGGCTGCTGCGCGAACGCGACGATCGGCTGCCGTAAGACCGCTGCGCGGGTCCGGGAGCTGCGCTGGGAGTGAAGTGACTGGGCTCAGTGCTACCTCACAACACCTTCGGCGGCCCTGAGTGCCGGCCCGGACCGCGTCTGCGAGTTCGTCGCCACGCACACCCACCGTTGGGAGGCAGCTTTGTGGCGTCGAGACTTGCGGGTTGTAAGGCCGCTTTGGGTCGTGGGCTGCCGGCCGGGCCGATCCTGGCGATCGACTGGTCTCTGCGAAGTGGCCGACGTTCGCAAGGTGCCCAGCGACGCTCTCTTCGTCACTGCAGCGCATCCTCGAACGCCCGGTGGCAATGAAGCGTCTGCGCGAAGCGGCCACCAGGCGGATGTCGTGAGACTTCGGAAGGCCATCCCTCTTGTCGTATTACGTGTGACGTAATATCATGCTCGGATGATTCGGAGCTTCCGCTGCAAGGACACGCAGGCCTTGTTCGAAGGTGGACATCCGAGGCGCTTTCGCGCCATCGAGACGGTCGCGACCCGCAAGCTGGCAATGCTGGATGCGGCGAAGACGCTGGACTTTATGCGTTCGCCGCCGGGCAATCGGCTTGAAGCGCTCAAGGGTGACCGGGCCGGGCAGTGGAGCGTCCGCATCAATGACCAGTGGAGGCTGTGTTTCGTATGGACCGACGCAGGTCCGGGCGAGGTCGAGATCGTCGACTATCACTGAAGGAGTATGGCGATGGGACGAGTTGTGAACCGAATGCGTGCCGTGCATCCGGGCGAAGTCTTGCGTGAAGAGTATCTGGCGCCATTGAGTCTGAGCGTGAACGCGCTGGCCATGGCGCTGGGGGTACCGGCCACGCGCATTCACGAGATCGTGAAGGAGCGCCGCGGCATCACAGCCGACACGGCTGAACGGCTGGCGCGCTATTTCGGGGGCGATGCCGCGTCGTGGCTGGCGATGCAAGCCGACTACGACCTGAAGACCTTGGCCACACGGGACGACATTGCTCGCAAGGTATCGCCGCGCGAGGAAGCGCCTGTATAGCTCGCGACAGTTGTTGCCGAGTTTGCGTGTCTCCCAGCGACTGTCGGGCTCAACGTGCGCACCCAGGGCCCTGCCAGAGCTTGACGGTAAATTTCTTGGCGAAAATCTGAGTCGGGACAAGTAATTAGCATGTTTGATGCCGACCCTTCTCGGGCGCGTCCCTGACCCACTCGGGCGCGTGCCGATGGCATTGGCGCTCGTCGCGGGAGTCGATAGATGTCGATAGATCTCGAAAGCTGGCCATCGTGGACGTGCCGACTGCTCTCGATAGATGTCGATCGATGATGAAAGCTGCGTCAGGGGATGCCACTCGAAGTGACGGTACAAGTGACGGTAAAACCAGCGCGGTTTGAGATGTCGTGCAAGCGAATCAACGGCTTACAGGCGCCGTTGATGATTGAGTGGGAGTGACCCAAATTATATGCAAAACACTTGATTATTTGTCGTGTTTTGCGTATGTTATGGCATGGCTTCCCTGGAGTCCTACCTCGACGATCTGCTCGCCCGCGGCCGCGCCTACTTCTCCCGGGATGAGGTAGCCGCTGCGCTTGGCCTGAAGCCGTCGGCACTGGCGGCGGCGATCACGCGCGCGATCAACAAACACCGCCTGGCGAACCCCAGGCACGGCTTCTATCTCATCCTTCGCCCTGAAGATCAGTTCGCCGGCGCACCGGACCCCGTGAAGTGGATCGACCCGCTGATGAAGCATCAGGGGATCGACTACCGCATTTCGCTGCTACGGGCGGCAGCGTTCCACGGCGCCTCGCACCAGGCGAGCATGGTCTTCCAGGTCGTCGTCCCGCGTCAGTTGCGTGACTTCGACCTCGGCCGCCACCGCCTGCAGTTCCTGTATCAGGCGCCGAAGGCCTTCACTCAGATCAATGACCCGGCGTTGGTCGACCAGATGACGAGCGACGCCGGCTTCGCCACGGTGGCCGGCGTCGAGCTGACGCTGCTCGACTGCGTGCGCTACTTTCACAAGGCAGCTGGCATCAACGGCGCCGCACAGATCGTCAAGGATATCGGTGCCAAGGCCAGCCCGCGCCTGCTGCAGAAGGCAGCCGGCGCCTACGAGAACTCGGCGGTCCGTCGGCTTGGCTACCTGCTCGATCTGGCGGGACACGCGCGCCAGGCCGATGCGCTGCAAGCCTTCGTGAAGCGCGCCAGGACGGCTCTTCCGCTCGATCCGTCCGTCAGGCCGCTCGTGAAGGCTTTGGCGCAGGCTAGTCAGCGAAATCCAAAATGGAAGCTCCTGATCAATGAAGCGGTGGAGCTCGCAGAGTGATTCCCACCGCCTTCCTGCAAGCGTGGAGTACGAAAACGCCGTGGCCGGACCTGCGGCAGGTCGAGCAGGACCTGATCATCTGTCGCGCCCTGTGCGACCTGTTCAATGCGCCGACGTTGGCGGGGAAGATTGCATTCCGCGGTGGTACGGCGATCCACAAGCTGCTCTTCAAGCAACCGCTGCGCTACTCGGAGGATATTGACCTGATCCAGGCGCATCCCGAGCCGATCGGAAGCACGGTCGACACGATCCGCACGGCGCTGTCGTGGCTCGGGAAATGCAGCCGGGAGCAGGCCGGACACTCGATGCACCTGGTGTTCAAGTTCACGCCCGAGATCGATGCGCAAGTGAGGCTCAAGCTGAAGGTCGAGATCAACACTCGGAAGCACGCGAGCTTGCTTGGTGTTCGACGGTATCCGTTCGCCGTGGAGAACGATTGGTACCGCGGAACGACGGAAATCGTCTCCTTCGAGCCCGAGGAACTGTTCGGCACGAAGCTGCGCGCGCTACTGCAGCGTCGCAGAAACCGTGACCTGTTCGATCTGCACCACGGACTCGAACAGCTGCCGCTGGATCCGGAGAAAGTCATCGCCTGCTTCGACCACTACCTGGCCATGGAGGGCAAGCCGATCACGCGAGCGATGGCCGAGCAGCGCATGCTGGAGAAGTTGACGCGAAGCCTGACCGAAGACGTCGCGCCGATGTTGCCGGCCAGCGTGCGCTGGAGCGATGCGGATGCGATCCAGGCATTCGAGCGCGTCTGGACCGAGCTGATCGCGCGAATCAGTGGGGACAGATGGAAGCTCTCCGATGCGGTCATCGCGGAATTGCGTGCAAAGCGGTATCCGGCGTTGCTGATGCCCCGAGATCGGAAACAGCCGCAATGACGGCTTCGAAGAGATCACTGGCGAGCATGGGATCGACGTCGGAGCCCGAGTCCTTGGTTCGGGGGCGCACGGATGTCTACCCCATGCGCTGGGAGAGCAGGACGACCGGCAAGTCGGGGTACGCACCGGCCTGCGCGAACGAGTGGCGCGCTGGAGTGTGCGAGAAGCCGCGAATCAAGTGCGCAGACTGCCGGAATCGCTCGTTGATTCCGCTTTCGGACGCTGCCATCTACGCGCATCTGGCCGGTGACCACACGATCGGTGTCTACCCGCTGCTGGAGGACGACAGCTGCTACTTCCTCGCGATCGATTTCGACGAAGCCGAGTGGAGAGAGGATGTTTGCGCCTTCGCCGATTCGTGCACCGATCTCGGCGTCCCGGTTGCGATCGAGACTTCACGCTCGGGAAACGGGGCGCACGCCTGGATCTTCTTCGCCGAGCGTGTATCGGCCCGGGATGCACGGCGGATGGGCACTGCCATCATCAGCCACGTCTGCGCGCGCACGCGGCAACTGAAGCTCACGTCCTACGACCGCCTGTTTCCCAATCAGGACACCATGCCCAAGGGCGGCTTCGGCAATCTGATCGCCTTGCCGCTGCAGAAGAAGCCGCGGGAGGACGGCCTCACGGTGTTCGTCGACTCCGATCTGCGACCGCACCCGGACCAGTGGGCGTTTCTGGGATCGATCCAGCCGATGTCCACGCACGACATCGAGCCGACGATCGTGCGGGCCACAGGTGGCGTGCATCCCCTGGACGTGACCTTTATCGACGAGGAGGATCTGGCTACGCCGTGGAAGCGCGACACGCGATCGCTTGCGAAGATTCCGGGTGCGACGCCGAAGTCACTCACCGTGACATTGGCGAACCTCGTCCATTTCGAGAAGGCGGAGCTTCCGCAGCCGTTAGCCAACCGCCTGATCCGACTCGCGGCGTTTCAGAACCCCGAATTCTACCGGGCACAGGCCGTGCGGCTGTCGGTGTGGGACAAGCCGCGGGTGATCGGCTGCGCCGAGAACTATCCCCGTCACATCGCACTGCCGCGCGGCTGCCTCGATGCCGCGCAAGACTTGCTGCGCGAAAACGCAATCCGCTGTGATCTGAGGGACGAGCGCAACGCAGGCGAGACGATTGATGCGCGTTTCGTCGGGACGCTTCGAATTGATCAGGAGGAGGCCGCTGCCGCGATACTGCATCACGATGTGGGTGTGCTGTGCGCCCCGACCGCATTCGGCAAGACCGTCACTGCTGCCGCGATGATCGCGCGCCGTGGCGTAAATGCCCTGATGCTGGTGCATCGAACCGAACTGCTCAAGCAGTGGCAGGAGCGATTACGGACTTTCCTTGGAATCGGCGGGGACTTGGTCGGCACCATCGGCGGCGGCAGGGCGAAGCTCACCGGCAAGCTCGTCGGCGAAGGATTCGACCATCCGCCGCTCGACACCCTGGTTTTGGCAATGCCGGTGTCGTGGAAGGGAACGTTGCAGCAGTACGCCGGCCGATTGCATCGGCAGCACGCCGGCAAGACCGATGTGCGGATCATCGACTTCGTCGACGCCGGGCACCCGGCCTTGTTTCGCATGTGGGACAAGCGCCAGCGTGGCTACCGGGCGAGGGGCTACTCGATTCGCGCCGACGCGACCGCCGAAGGACATGTCGGGGCCGGACTCTCGCTCATTCGAGCACTTCCGACAGGGGTTCAGCGGTGAAACGTCAGCCTGCGTCCGAACGGTCCGTCAAGGAGCCGAAGCTCTCTCGTACCCATCCGCCGGTCGACCTCGCTCCAGCCGACTGGCAACGCGCACTGCGCCGACAGTTCGGGCGCGATCAGACGTTCGCGTTGGAGAATCGGGGCGACCAACCGTTCTTTTCGGAGTTTCGTGTCCGCAACCCGCAGTCGAAGGCGAGTTACCGCGTGGCGATACGCGGTCTGAATGCCGGCGACAACTACTGCTCCTGCCCGGACTACGCCACCAACGAGTTGGGCACCTGCAAGCACATCGAGTTCGTCCTCGCTCGGCTCGGGAAGAAGCGCGGGGCGAAGGCCGCCTTTGCCCGGGGGTGGCGCCCGGCGTTTTCGGAGATCTACCTGCGTAACGCTGGTGCGCGCGCCGTGTACTTCCGCGCCGGATCGGACTGCCCGCCGGCCGTGATGAAAGCGGCTTCGAGGCTTTTCGACACCTCGCGCGGCGGTGCGCTGCCGGAGGAGCGCTTCGGCGAGGTGGAGCACTTCCTCGCGACGGCGGCGCAAAGCGGCCACGAACTGCGCGCCTACGCTGATGCGCTCGACTTCCTCGCCGGTCGGCGCGATGCGGCGCGCCGGACCCAAGTAGTTGACAGCCTGTTCCCGCGTGGCGCGTCCGACAGGAAACTGGCACGGCTGCTCGGGGCACCGTTGTATCCGTATCAGGCCGAGGGCGCGCTGTTTGCGGTTCGCGCGGGCCGCGCCCTGATCGGCGACGAGATGGGCCTGGGCAAGACCATCCAGGCCATCGCGGCTACCGAGATTCTGGCGCGGTACCTTGGCGTCTCGCGTGTGCTGGTGGTGTGCCCGACTTCGCTCAAGTACCAATGGCAAAGCGAGATCAGCCGCTTTTCCGGCCGTGCGGCGCGGGTAATGGCCGGCAGTCGGGCGCAGCGGCAGAAGGAATTCAGCGCCGATGACTTCTGCAAGATCACCAACTACGAGAAGCTCAAGCCCGATCTCGACCTGATCGCCGAGTGGGCGCCGGAACTGGTGATCGTCGACGAGGCGCAGCGCATCAAGAACTGGAACACGATCGCCGCGCGGGCGCTCAAGCGCATCGATAGTCCTTACGCCCTGGTGCTGACCGGCACCCCGCTCGAAAACAAACTCGAGGAACTGATCTCGATCGTGCAGTTCGTCGACCAGCACCGACTGGGACCCACCTGGAAGCTGCTGCACGAACACCAGGTCAAGGACGAATTCGGCCGTGTCACCGGGTACACGGGGCTCGAGAAGATAGGCCAGACGCTGGCGCCGATCCTGATCCGCCGGCGCCGGTCCGAGGTCCTTGCGCAGCTGCCCAGCCGCACCGACCAGAACCTGCTGGTGCCGATGACCGAACTTCAGATGGTGCATCACCAGGAGAATGCCGACATCGTGGCGAAGATCGCCAAGCGCTGGCGGCGGACGAAGTTCCTGTCGGAGGCGGATCAACGACGGCTGACCTGCGCCCTGCAGAACATGCGGATGTCCTGCAACAGCACCTATCTGCTGGACCAGGAAACCGACCACGGCGTCAAGGCCGACGAACTGGCGGCGCTGCTCGAAGGCGTCCTCGTGCAGCCGGATGCGAAGGCGGTGGTGTTCAGCCAGTGGACGCGCACGCACGACATCGTCATCCGCAGGCTGGAGAGTCGCGGCATCGGCTACGTCAGTTTCCATGGCGGCGTGCCTTCTGAAAGACGCCCGGCGCTGGTCGAACGCTTTCGCGACGATCCCGGCTGCCGCGTCTTCCTGTCCACCGACGCGGGAGCGACGGGACTGAACCTGCAGCATGCCTCGACGCTGGTGAACATGGATCTGCCGTGGAACCCCGCGCTGCTGGAGCAGCGCATCGGGCGCATCTACCGCATGGGCCAGATGCGCCCGGTGCAGGTTGTGAATTTCGTCGCCAAGGGCACCATCGAGGAGGGAATGCTCTCGGTGCTCGCCTTCAAGCGTTCGTTGTCGGCCGGCATTCTCGACGGCGGCGCCAGTGAGATCTCGCTCGGCGGCTCGCGCCTGAGCCGCTTCATGAAGGAAGTCGAGAAAGTCACGGCCCGCATGGGCGAGGGCGAAGCCATGGCCCCTGCGGAAGAGGCGGCGAGCGTGGCCAGCGCACCGGTGGAATCGCCGTTCGATGCGGCCGTCCCTGACGAGTCTGCCTTGGCTAGCGACATCGCATCGACAGCCGGCACTTCCGCATCGGAAGGTGCGGCGCCGGCGCAGCAGGACCGGGGTGTCGATCCCTGGGCCGTGCTGCTGCAGGCCGGCGCGCAACTGGTTTCGGCGCTGAGCGCGGCCGGCGATGCCGAGGCCGCATCACATTCCTGGATCGAGCGCGATCCGGCGACCGGCGCGCGCAGCCTGCGACTGCCGCTGCCACCGCCAGAGACGGCGCGACGACTAGCCGATGCACTATCGGTGATTGCAGATTCGCTTCGTGGGAGTAGGGCGGGGCAGTGACGGTTCTACAGTGCGCCGATAGAGCTCGATAGGGCATGGCAGGCGGGTCGTCGCGAAGTCGGGCGGAAAGGCTTGGCCGCCTGCGGTGCGTGGCGCGCTTCGCCAACATTGAGCGCCCGGCGCTGCGCAAGTTGAAGCAGCTCGACCTGGCGCGCCGCATCGAGGACCTCCGCACGCCACCGGCCCACCGGCTCGAGCAGCTGAAGGGCGATCGCGCGGGCCAGTGGAGCCTGCGGGTGAATGATCAGTTCCGCATCTGCTTTCGCTGGACAGGCAGCGACGCCGAAGACGTCGAGATCGTGGACGATCACTGAGGCATGACGAGATCCATCGTTGGCTTGCGCCTCTGACTCAGGCAATCGACGTTGGTTCAGCAGAGTTTTTCAACGGAACAGGCCACTTGCTGACATATGCTGGCGAGAGCTGGGCGGCAGGAACAGGCTATTTGCTGCTGTTCAGTCTCGACGCGCCAACAGCCGCAGGCGACCCGCTGGATTCCACGCGCTTCAGGTTGTCTGCGGCGGCAGAAGCGCACCCGTCTTCCGCATGATCACGCGGAACCGCCACCCTTCGCGCGGACTTGACCGTCGCCGCGCGGTTCTGCAATATGCGTGCATATACCCGTATCGACCATGATCAAGACTCAGTGTGCATGCATGCGCGTTCGACGCGCGGCCCGGACCGTGACCGCCCTGTATGACAGGGCTCTAGAGGGAACCGGGCTGAAGATCACCCAGTTCTCGGTGCTCCGCACGATCGGCCGCATGGAGGGTGCCAGCATTTCGGAGCTTGCCGAGGAACTTGCACTCGACCGCTCCACGCTGGGACGGAACCTGATCCCGCTCACTCGGCGGGGACTGGTGCGCCTTTCTGGCGGCGCCGATCTGCGCCAACGCACCGCCAGCCTGACGCCCAAGGCCAGGAAGGTGATCGAAGCCTGCCTGCCTGCCTGGGAAGGCGCCCAGGCGAAGGTGACCCAGTCGATTGGCGAGCGAGGGATCAGTCAACTGTTCAAGCTGCTGGAAGAGCTCGAGGAGATGGCTTAGTCATTTTTTTGTCGATATGCATGCATATACCCGTACTTTCCTTGCTCGCAACATTGCAAGGAATGCCCTGTGCCGCGCCTTGCCTTGTCGCGTAGTCAGAACCACTTGTCAGGAAGCCAAAGACCGTGAACCCAATTGCCGCAACGAAGTCGCAGCAGCATCACTGGTGGACGCTGACGCTTGTCGCCGCCGCCGTTCTCATGGTGACGACGGGTGCGCGCCAGTCGCTTGGGCTGTTCGTCTCCCCGCTCAACACGTCGACCGGGCTCGGCGTTGTGACGATCAGTTTCGCCCTGGCCGTCGGTCAGTTTGTCTGGGGCGCCGTGCAGCCCATCGCCGGTGCCGTGGCGGACCGCTACGGCCCGGGTCGCGTGCTTGCGGCCGGCCTGGTGATCATGGCGCTGGGCAGTGCGCTGACGTCCTTCGTGTCGAGCGGGTTCGGGCTGGTCCTGACCGTCGGTCTTCTGTCGGCCGCCGGGGCGGGCGCGGGCAGCTTCTCGGTCCTGATCGGCGCTGCCGCCCAGCACGTGCCCGCGACCCGGCGCGGTACGGCGGCTGGCGTGATCAACGCCGGCGGCTCTTTCGGGCAGTTCCTGTTTGCTCCGCTCGTGCAGAAGCTGATCAGCGTGCTCGGGTGGACAGGAGCCATGTGGAGTCTGGCGGCGCTGACGCTGGCGGCGCTACCCGCGACACGTGTCCTGCGGCGCAGTTCGGACGCGTCGGCCGCCGCCATGCACGGCGCGAGCGGTGACCGCGGCGTCCGGCACGCGATCAGCACCGCGCTCAGGAATCCGAGTTACCTGCTGCTGCATGCGGGTTTCTTTACCTGCGGTTTCCACATCGCATTTCTCGTCACGCACCTGCCGGGTGAAGTCGCGTTATGCGGACTGCCGCCCAGCGTCGCCAGTTGGTCGCTCGCGCTGATCGGCCTCGCCAATGTCGCGGGCAGCCTCGCCGCCGGACAAGCGGTCAACCGCTTTCGCAGCAAATACATCCTTTTCTGGATGTACCTCTCGCGGACGGTGCTGATCGTGATCTACTTGCTGGCACCTAAATCGACGCTGACGTTCTACGCGTTCGCGATCGGCCTGGGCCTGACGTGGCTGGCCACCGTACCTCCGACCGCAGGGGTCGTCGGCAAGCTCTTCGGTACGCGGTATCTGGCCACGCTCTTTGGGCTGACGCTGCTGTCGCACCAGATCGGCGGCTTCTTCGGCGCGTATCTGGGCGGCCTGGCCATTGACGGCACAGGCAATTACCTGTGGATGTGGTACGCCGACGCGCTGCTCGCGTTGGCGGCGGCACTGGTCAACCTGCCGATCCGCGAGCCCCTCCACTATCCGCAGACTTCCCGTGCGTGAGTTCGGGCAACAAGACCGTCCGTACACGCGTTCAAGCACGCCGGCCAATCGCGAACAGCCTGCCGGTCACCAGGCCTGAGTGACAGCAAACGCTGCATAGCTGACGCTGAGGCCGACGCGACGAAGGACTGCAGAGGGTCGTGGACTGCCGGCCAGGCGACACCGGCGAGCGACCGGTCACTACGAAGTCGCCGACGTTCGCAACGTGCCCAGGGACGCTCTCTTCGTGACTGCGGCGCGTCCTCGAACGCCCGTTGGCAAGCTTCTTCGTGAAGCGGCCACCAGCGGGCCTTCGTGACGCGTCGAAAGGCTATCCCTCTTGTCGTATTACGTTCATCGTAATATCATGCGCTCATGATCCGGAGCTTTCGCTGCAAGGACACGCAGGCCTTGTTCGAAGGTGGACATCCGAAGCGCTTCCGCGCCATCGAGATGGTCGCGACCCGCAAGCTGGCGATGCTGGACGCGGCGAAGACGCTGGACTTTATGCGTTCGCCGCCGGGCAATCGGCTCGAGGCGCTCGAGGGTGACCGGGCAGGGCAATGGAGCGTGCGCATCAACGATCAGTGGCGGCTGTGCTTCGTGTGGACCGACTCCGGTCCGGACCAGGTCGAGATCGTTGACGATCACTGAAGGAGTGTGGCGATGGGGCGAGCTGTCAACCGAATGCGCGCGGTGCATCCGGGCGAAGTGCTGCGTGAAGAGTATCTGGCGCCATTGAGCCTGAGCGTGAACGCCCTCGCCATGGCGCTGGGAGTACCTGCGACGCGCATTCACGAAATCGTGAAGGAACGCCGCGGCATCACTGCCGACACGGCCGAGCGGTTGGCGCGCTATTTTGGGGGCGATGCCGCGTCGTGGCTGGCGCTGCAAGCCGACTACGACCTGAAGACCTTGGCCACACGGGACGACATTGCTCGCAAGGTATCGCCGCGCGAGGGCGCGCCTGCATAGCACATGGCCAGGTTGCTCGAGGAGATTCATCCCGGCGAGATCCTGCTGGAGGATTTCATGGAGCCCATGGGCATCAGCGCCCGCCAGCTCGCGGCGGACATCGACGTGTCGCCCAGCAGGATCAGCGGTTTGGTGAACGGTCGGCGCCCCATCACGGCGGACACCGCGCTTCGGCTCGGGATGTTCTTCGGCATGGAGCCCCGGTTCTGGCTCAACCTGCAGTGCGAGCACGACATCCGGGTCGCAGATCGGGAACTGCGCGCGAAGCTCGCGCCGAGGATCCGCGTCTTTCAGCCGGCCGCCGTCTGATAACCCGCTCTCGATGCTGCGTGTGACCGAATCGTGAGAGTCGGCTCGCGGTCGCAACGGGGGCGCCGATGATCTCCACTGAACAGCAAATATCGCCATCTCGTCGAATATCGGATGCAACGCCGCTCCGAGGCCGGGCGATGAAGTTGCGTCGGCACGCCAACAGCAGCGATGTTGTCGTGCGAGCAGCGCGTTATCCGTGAGGGGGACGGCTGCGGCGGTCAGGCGTCGTGCTGCGGGCTTCGCAGGTGCGGGCTTGGAGGTCACGAGATCGTTCGTGTCCCAAGCGACGCGGCAATGAGGTCCTTGGCGGACGATCGTGGACCGGCGACCAACGCGCGGATTCGCCCCTCGATCTCGTCAGTCCATCCGCCGTTTCTCGCGGCAGCCAGGGTGCTCGAGCACGCGGCGCGCACGTCGACACCCGTGATCTCGTAGCCATGGCCGGCGGCGATCCAGCGCAGGGCGGCGAGGCCTGCCTCGACGGCGAACCGGGGTTGCGTGGCGGCGAAGTCGCGAGCGGCCCGGGTCAGCGTGCGCGGGTCGCACGGCGTTCGGTGGGCGAGGGCGATCGCCTCGTCGTAGAGCCCGGCA
>JAANMW010000821.1_pt1 | contig 36277 bp, 28 predicted proteins | sample 7279671 | NCBI WGS metagenome assembly JAANMW01 (sample SAMN14094541, study PRJNA606508) | bioreactor metagenome | isolation source: A lab-scale SPAN reactor treating ammonium-rich wastewater day 247 | place: Ireland: Galway | collected 2017-09-19 | reverse complement strand
CCCACATCGAACCCTGCTTGGTGAAGGCCATGGGCAGCAAATCGAGCTTGGCTTCTTCCTTGAGCTCCTTGCTCTCCTTCTTGCCGGGCTTGCGGCCTGTTTCCTGCTCGATGCGCTCGGCTTTTTCCTGCACACGGCGCGCCAAGACAGAGCCCGGCAGCACCTTGGCTTCGACCATGAAGCGCAGCACCCATTGCCCGCCCACCGATTCGACCAATGGCCCATGCAGCTCACCACGCGGCGGCACAAACCCCGCCGAACGCTCCTGCGTGGCACCACACTCCATGAAAACAGCCTTGCCCAAGGCTTCTTCCACCTGCTCCAGCCCCACCTGCCACTGCGGCGCGATGCGGTACACGATCATGTTCTTAAACAACGGAAACCCTTTACTTCAACAGTGAAACACCCACAGACTGCCATTGTCGGCCCTGACCATTGACAGTTGGCTTGGTGCCATCCACATAAAACTACATATTTAATAGCTGCTTGCGCAATACAGCAAAGCGATAGAGGCCATTTTTATCCAAAATATACAAGCTTGTGATCCACAGGCACAGACACAACTTTACATAGCATCACCCGACCTGCATGGCGGCGTTACACAGACAGAACATAGTTGATTCCAAGCCTGCACAACCGTACGGGCGCAACACCCTGAAAGGAATCCACCATGGCTCACTTCTCCCGCCGTCTGGCCGCCGCCACCTTCATTGCCGCCCTGGCCTTGCCGGTCCTGGCCCAAACCGCAGCCCCCGTGGCTGCTGGCGAAAACAGTGCCACAGCCACCAGCACACCCAGCGCCACCCAACAGCGCCAGGCACGCGACCCGGCACGCATGCAGCAACGCATGCAAAAACGCATGGACCAACTCAAAGCCCAGCTGAAACTGGCCCCGGCCCAGGAAGGTGCCTGGACCGATTTCACCAAAGCCATGCAAACCCGTATGCAGCCCAACGGCAACCAGCGCCAGGAAATGGCCGCGCTGACCACCCCTGAGCGCATCGACCGCATGCGCGCCCTGCGCACCGAGCGCATGGCGGAAGCAGACCGCCGTGGCGAAGCCACCAAAACCTTCTACGCCACGCTCACCCCCGAGCAGCAGAAGACCTTTGACGCACACACCCACCGCCAGCACCGCAAAGACGGCCACCGCGGCGGCCACCACGGCATGCGCTGACCTCCAAAAACCGGGCGCAAAAACATGGGCAAAGTTACACTGGTACACACCCAACCTCTTGCCCGTGGAAGGACCGCCCATGTCTTTCGCCCTTGTTCTGCAACGCACTTTCACCGCCCTGGCCCTGGGCTCAGCCGGTTTGGCCCTGCACGCCCAAACCGTATTGCCACTGGAAACGCGCAGCCTGTACCTGCAAGCGGGCACTGACCAGCAAAGCACCCGCGCCTGGACCCTGGGCCTGACCCTGCCCTGGGTCGGCTGGCAGCGCTCGTGGTGGGGTGGGGTGTGGCAAGGCCACTGGGATCTGTATGCCAGCCAGTGGACATCGGACGGCAACACAGGCCGGGTGCACAGCACCGTGCTCGGCATCGGCCCCGCGCTGCGCCTGCGGCCTGATGGCGGCCATGGCCCCTGGTTTGTCGAAGGGGGCATGGGCGCCAGTTACGCCAGCCCGCGCTTTGTCACGCGCTACAAGGAAATGAGTACCCGCTTGAACTTTGTGTCGCACCTGGCCGTCGGTTTTAACCACGGAGAGGAGCACCAGCACGAATGGCAGCTGCGCCTGCAGCACAGCTCCAACGGCGGTATCAAAAAACCCAACCCCGGGCAGAACTACCTGCAGCTGCGCTACGCCCTGCATTTCTGACACGGGCGGTAGTGCCACGGCCTCCATTGCAGAAGGCCGAACCCTCTTTTACGAACGACTCCATACCCGTGGGATAGGCCATGCGCCGCGGTCGTTCAAGCGCCTTGTGGACAAGTCTGTGCAAATTGCTGGCACAAGTGGTCAGTTATCCACAGCCGCAGACCCATCGGGTAAGTTGTTCATCTCCGACCACGCCCCAAAGACCCCGCCGCCCACATACTTTGAGGCCGTGTAAATGCTTGTCCCTCAAGGAAAAAAGCAACTTGTTCACAAAAAAAGGCAGGCTCTACTACTACTGCTATTGAATTAAAGATACCTAAGAGAACAACACGAGTCCAGCCCCTTTTCTTGCGCCGGGATCAATCCGCTGATCTTGGGTGGTGGTCGCTGATTGAAAGCTGTATTCCCTGTTTTTTGACGGCGCAAACACCTTTGCCTGCCGCTGGAAGGCCTTGAAAAGCAAAACACAGGGGTCAGGGTACAAAACCGTTCGGCAGGGCTTCTAGCGTCGCTGGCTTGATCAACGGTTGCAGCCGATGACCCGAACCCTTTTTCCCGCCGCGCAGCCGTCCGGGACAAACCTGTGGATAAAAAAGGCATAACCTTCCTCTTGTCCACAGTCTGCAGGCCCGCCCGTTTTTATCCCCATTTCAGAAGCACCAAACGGCAGGGCTTGCGCACAGTCATCGCAATGGTGCAAGTGCTTGCCGCAGCACAAGAAAACCGGCTTGTCCACAGACCAGCGCCGGGCTTACTACTACTACTATGTATTTATAGAAGAAAGAAAGAAAACAGGCCGCGCGCCTTGCCTGTCCCGGGTTCGTTCTGCGCGGGATCAGTTCCTGGGCAGGCGCAGCAGCCGCTCCAGCGTGCTCGATGCCATGGGCTTGCCGAACAAATAGCCCTGGAAGGCCATACAACCTGCCTTGAGCAGCAGTTCGTGCTGTTCTGCGGTCTCCACCCCTTCGGCGATCACTTCCAGCCCCAGGCTGCGGCTGAGCGCGATGATGGTTTCGACGATGGCGGCATCGTTCGGGTCGGTCAACAGGTCACGCACAAAGCTCTGATCAATTTTGAGCTGCTGCAGGGGCATGCGCTTGAGGTAGCTCAGGCTGGAATAGCCGGTGCCAAAATCGTCCAGGGCAAAAAGCACCCCCAGCTGGCGCAGCGCCGTCATGGTCGAAATGGCATCGTCCATGTCTTCCACCAGCAGGCTTTCGGTCAGTTCCAGCTTGAGCAGGTGGGCCGGTGCTTCGTTGAATGCCAGGGCACGGGCCACATCGTCCACAAAACTGTTGTTGCGAAACTGGCGTGAACTGACGTTGACGGCCATGGTCAAGTGGCACAGCTGTGCGTCGCTTTTCCACTGTGCCAGCAGTTTGCAGGCCGAATGCAGCACCCAGCGCCCCAGTGTCAGGATAAGACCGGTTTCTTCCGCCAACGGAATGAACTCTGCCGGCGAGACCAGGCCGCGCTCAGGGTGCTGCCAGCGCACCAAGGCTTCCACGCCCACGTAGCGGTTGGCGTTGTTGACCTGGGGCTGGAAGTACAGGATGAACTGGTTGTGCGATAGCGCTGTGCGCAGGTCGGCCTCCAGCGCAGCGCGGGCGGTGACCACGGCCTGCATTTGCGGGTTGTAGAAACGCAAGGTACTTCGGCCTGCCGTCTTGGCCTGGTACATGGCCAGGTCGGCCTGCTTGAGCAGATCGAGCACGCTGGTTTGCGTGCCCAGGAAAGGGGCCACGCCAATGCTGGGCGTGCTGCGGTACTGGTAACCGGCCAGCGCATAGGGCACCGAGAGCGCAGCGAGCACTTTTTCGCCCACGCGGCGCGCCTCCAGGGCCAGGCCTTCGGGGTCGGTGCCCAGGCCTTCGAGCATCACCACGAATTCGTCGCCACCGAGCCGCGCCACGGTGTCCACACTGCGTACGCTGGCGTTGAGGCGCTGGGCCACCTGCTGCAGCAGCAAATCGCCCTTGTCATGGCCCAGGGTGTCGTTGAGGGTTTTGAAGTTGTCCAGGTCAATGAACAGCAGGGCGCCCCCCAAATGGTGGCGCTGTGCGTTGCCCAGGGCCTGTTGCATGCGATCGAGCAGCAGCATGCGGTTGGGCAGGCCGGTCAGGGTGTCGTAGAACGCCAGGCGCTGGATTTCGCGATCAGTGGCCTTGCGCTGGCGGATGTCGGTGTTGATCTCCAGGATGGAGCCCGGTTCGCGGTCCTGGCCGGGCACCAGTGTCCAGCGCCCTTCCATATCAATCGCCTGGCCGCTATGGTCGTATTGCACGATTTCACCGGCCCATTCGCCCTTGTCCAGCACGGCGCGGGTCGCATTTTTGAATTCACCCGGGTCGCGGTACAGCAGCGTTTCGATGGGTTGGCCCAGGGCTTCCAGCCGGGGCCAGCCGTACAGGCGTTCGGCACTTTTGTTCCAGAAAGTGATGCGGTTCTTCAGGTCACGCACCACGATGGCGTCTTGCGCCTTGTCCAGGAGCGAGGCCTGGTGGCGGATATGGGCATCGGCGCTCTGGCGTTCAATTTCTGCCGAGGCGCGCGTGGCAAAAATTTGCAGCGTGCTGGCGACAAAATCGGCCTGCGTCAGCCGCTGGCGGAACAGTACAAAAATCACCCCCGTGGGGTTGCCTGCACTGTCATACAGCTGTTGTCCGGCATAGCCCTCGGCCTGCAGCTTTCCCACGATGGGCGACAGGGGGTATTGCGCGGCGAGGTCATGGGTCACCACATGCTGGCGTTGAGAGAGCAAAGCCATGCTGGGCGTGTGCTCCATTTCGTAGTCGACGTTGGGCACCAGGGTGTCGTTGACGACCAGTGCGAGGGTCATCAGGCGTTGTTTTTCCCCTTCATGGCAGGGCAGCAACCGACCCACGCAGCCCACTTGGGCTCCCAGGGCCTCCGCCATGTTGCGCGCCAGCTGCACAAAAAATTCGGTGCCGGTCGAGGCAGACACCGCCGCCGCCATTTTCAGGACGGAAGCCTGTAACTGCTGCTGCTCCTTGCGGGCGCGCAGGCTCATGATGCCAAAAGCCAGGTCATTGGCCAGCTCTTGCAGCAGGATGCTTTCCTCTGGCCCGATGTGCAGCACTTCAGGGGCGTACAGGTAGAGCAGACCAAAGGTGTGTTGTGCTGCGTGCAGCGGCAATGCAATCACGCCATGAAAGCCCAGGTCGTGCATGCGCTCGGCCAGGCCGGAAAATGAAGGATCTGTGTGCACATCGCGCACGATGACGGGCAGCCCGGTGCGCACGGTGGTGCCAGCCGGACCCAGGCCTTGCGGAGTGTCTTCTGACCAGGAGAGATTCAGCGTTTGCAGGTAGTCCGTATGGTCGCCGGCATGGGCCACGATTTCGATGGTTTTTCGTGCATCGTCGTGCGCAAAACCCACCCAGCCGAGCTCGTAGCCGCCAATCTCCACCACGATGCGGCAGACGGACTGCAGTAACGCCATTTCGGAGGTTGCGCGCACCAGGGTTTCGTTGCAACTGCTGAGCATGTGGCGGGCGCGTGCCATGCGGGCAAGTTCGTGCTGTGCGCGCAAGCGCTCGGTCACGTTGGTTGCCATCACCTGGCGCGCCGCAATGCCATTGAAAATAATGCCGCGCGAGGAAACCTCGATGTCCATCACCTCGCCATTCTTCTTGCGGTGGCGGTAGAACACATTGTTGCGCGGGGCATCGTGCGGCATGGCCTGCATTTCGCCGTACAGGCGCTGACGGTCCTGTGGTAACCACAGGTCGTGCATACCCATGCGCAAAAACTGTTCTTCGGTGTAGCCGTAGAGTTCTTGCATGGCCTGGTTGACGGCCAGAATGCGCAGGCTTTCGTCCTTCACATACACCCAGATGGGTTGGGGATGTGCATCAAACAGGTGTCTGTATTGCTGCTCCGACGCCCGAAGTTGCGCGGTCACCTGGCGCAACTGCACCATGGCACCCAGCGATTCCGAAAGAATCTGTAAATGTGCCAGGTCGCGCTGGTTGAAAACGCCGGTGTGCTCTGATGTGGCCTTGAGTGCGCCCACCACCTCGCCATTCACACGCAGCGGCACAGCCAATGCTGCACGCACCCCCGTGCGCTGGTAGGCGCTGCCCATTTCCCAGCCCTCGGCTGCGAGGTCGTTGCACAGCACCGGCTGGCCCGATTGCAGGTCGGACCACAACAGGCTGTCTTGCAGCGGCAGTGCCGTTCCAACGGGGCGCACCATCTGGCCCGCAGAAGCCCGCGACACCAGGGCATCGCCTTCTAGCATTTCCACCAGAGCGCCACTGGCGCCACTGGCTTTCTGCGCGGCCTGCGCCACCAGCATCAGCACTTCGGGCAGGGCCATGTCCAGGGATGAAATGCGTTGCTGCACATGCACCAGTTCGGCGTGCGTGTGGGCTTCGCGCTGCACCTCCAGTTCACCTTCCTTGCGCGTACTGATGTTGGCCATGCCACCCACCATGCGCAGGGATCTGCCTTGTGCATCGCGGGTGATGAAACCCCTGTCCAGAATCCACAGGTAGTGCCCGCCGCTGTGCTGAATGCGGTATTCGCCGCGCCAATGGGTTGCCGTTCCGGTGACTGCCGCACGCAGTGATTGGGCGATACGTTCGCGGTCTTCAGGGTGCAGCAGGCGGACAAAATCTTCGGGAGTGGAAAAGTCCTGTTCCAGTGGAATGCCCAGCATGGTCTGCAGGCTCCCGCCCCACCATATGCGGTTGGTTCGGAAATCCCAGTCCCACAGCGTGTCGGACGTTGCTTGGGCGATCAGTTGGAAGCGCTCTTCACTCAGGCGCAGGGCGGTTTCAGCCTGGTGCTGCTCCGTAATGTCCTGGAAAGCACCTTGCACGCGCAGGGCCCGGTTGTGCCGGTTGCGCACGGCTTGTCCAACGATGCGCAACCACAGCATGGATTCCGGAGACAGCTGTACCAGCACTTCGGCGTCAATGGGCTGGCCGTCCCGCACGCAGGCATGGAAGGCTTGCTGCAGAGCGCTGCGGTAGGGCTCCTTCACCAGGTCCAGCGCTTGTTGTGTCGTCCGGACCTTGTGCGCCAGGCCGTAGGGCGCCGCGATGTCCTGCGACCACGACAGCTGCTGGTCGGGAAGTTCGATGGACCAGCCCCCTACTTTGGCCATGTGCCCGGCCACGCGCAGGGTTTTGGCCTGTTCCAGCAAACGCACGCGGGTGTTCTTGCGCTCGTTCGCCATCGACGTGAGTTGTTGCTGTTGCTGGTGCAGTTCGATGTGTGCCAGCGCCAGACGGGCCAGTGCCTGCAGCGCTTGCAGTGGATCGGCCGTGGCGCTGCGCTCACGGGTGTCCATCACTGCCAGTGTGCCCAGGGTCTGCCCTTTGCGGTCCACCAGTGGAGTGCAGGCATAAAAACGGATACGGGGCGCCCCTTGAACCAGAGGGTGCTGGCCGAGCACTGGATGCTCTGCGGCGTTTTGCACCACGATTGCAGCGCTTTCGTTCTCTGCGCGGTGGGTGCAGAACGTCTCCAGCAGGTCGGCATGCGGGGCTGACAGACCGACCGAGGCTTTGAAGGGCGGGTGCACACCGTCCCTGCAGCGCAACACGGCCATGGGTGCGTCAAAAACATGGGTCGCCAGCAGCGCGATCTGTTCCAGCGTTTCCAGCCGGGCACAGTCCAGGGGCGCTGCGGAACCGGTCATGGCTGGTTCCGCTCCATGACAGTTGGCGCAGCGACTCTTGGCAGGAAGGGCGACCCGTGAAAGCGCATCAGCAAAAGGCGAGAAGGTAGCGCAGCGCGTGCGAAACAGAGACTATTGCGCCATGCTACACCGTTGTCACGCAATGTGTCAGGGTGTTTCCAGCGCCACCCACCGCAACACGCTTTAGCCGCCAGCGCGCCGCGTCCGCACGGCGCAGGCCAGGTTTTGCAGCACTGGCACCGTCTGCGCCAGGCTGATGCAGGCGTCGGTCACGGACACGCCATGCTGCAAAGGCTGGCCAGGCACGATGTCCTGGCGGCCCTCCTGCAGGTGGCTCTCGATCATCAGCCCGGTGATGCGTGCATCGCCTGTGGCGATTTGCTGTGCCACCTCGGCAGCCACCGTGATCTGGCGCTGGTGCTGTTTGCTGCTGTTGGCGTGCGACACGTCGATCATCACCTGCTCGCGCAGGCCCGATGCGCGCAGCAGTGCACACGCGGCCTCCACATCGGCAGCGCTGTAGTTGGGGTGCTTGCCGCCGCGCAGGATGACATGGCAATCCTGGTTGCCGCGCGTCTCGAAAATCGCGGCCTGGCCCATCTTCGTCATGCCCATGAAAGCGTGCGAGGCCTGGGCCGCCTGGATGGCATCGGCCGCCACCTTCACACCGCCGTCGGTGCCGTTCTTGAAGCCCACAGGGCACGACAGACCGCTGGCCAGCTGGCGGTGGCTCTGGCTTTCGGTGGTGCGCGCACCAATGGCGCCCCAGCTCACCAGGTCGCTGATGAACTGCGGCGAGAGCAGGTCGAGAAACTCGGTGCCCACCGGCAGGCCCAGCGCCAGCACATCCAGCAGCAGCTGGCGCGCCATCTCCAGCCCTTCGTTGATGGCAAAACTGCCGTCCAGGTGCGGGTCGTTGATGTAGCCCTTCCAGCCCACGGTAGTGCGGGGCTTCTCGAAATAAACGCGCATCACCACCAGCAGGTCGTTTGCATGGGTATCGGCCAGGGCTTTGAGTGCGCGTGCATATTCCATGGCCTGGCCATGGTCGTGGATGGAGCAGGGCCCCACCACCACGATGAGCCGGTCGTCTAGGCCCTGCAGCACGCGCGAGAGGGCGGCGCGGCTGCCCTCCACCAGCGCCTGGGCAGCGTCGGGGGCGGGCAGCCATTCCTGCAGAAGCGCGGGGGTGATCAGGGGTCGCACGGCTTTGATGCGGGTGTCGTCGATGCGGGTAGTGTCCAGGGTGGACAGAGGGGTGTCGGGGCGATGGGCATGGGTGGTCATGCCCCCGATTGTCGCGCGGCCGTGGCGCGCGTCGTCCTGCCTCGAATTTCAGTGATCTATTGCGCTGCAAAACACCCACAGCGCATGCGATTGGCGCGGCCCAGCCCAGCGGCCACCGCGCAAGGGCCGCCCCGCCGCGCTGGTGGCGTCCCCCTCCGCGAAGCAAGAGAGGGGAAAGGAGCGCAGCGACGCAAGGGGTGTTTCACTTCAAGGCCGCCGGAACGACGGATTCTGGCGTGACCAGTGGCGCGACTGCAACTGGTCCAGCCGCACGTCGCCGCCGCTCGAAGGCGCATGCACAAAACGCCCTTCGCCCACATAGATACCGGCATGCGTGGGCCTGCGGCCCTTGCCAAACACCACCAGGTCTCCGGTGCGCAACTCGCCTGCATCCACAGGCTGGCCCCAGTCGTTCAGTTGTGCGACGGTGCGCGGGGGTGCCGTGCCCACGCGGTGGCGGTACACATAGCCAATCAGGCCGCTGCAGTCAAAACCGGTGTCGGGGGTGTTGCCGCCATAGCGGTAGGGCGTGCCCACCAGGCCCAGTGCGTGGATGGCAATGTCGTGCGCCTGCTCGTCCGACAGCTGCGCGGCCCGGGTGGGTGCGGGGCGGTACGGCGGCGTGGTGCTGCAGCCGCTTAGCAACAGGGCACAAACGAGTACCAGGCCTTGCAGGGCCCGCATCCGGGCGTGCGGTGGGGGCATGGGAAAATACATCAAAAGTGCTTCTGGCGATTGATGGATAAGCGGTAACAGCTATTAAATCAAGAGCATTCTATTTCTTCAACCGGTCTGGCGTAAGAAACAGGCCCACGCCCACCGCAATCAGAATGAGCGGCCACCAGGTGCGCAGCAGTTCGCGCAGGCTGATGTCGATCACGCCCAGGTTGGTCAGCAGCATGAAGCCGCCCGCCAGGATCAGCACAATGGCTGCAATATTGCCGCGCATGGAGAAACTCCTCAAGGTTGAGTGTTGATAGCTTACCGGCCCATGGGCGAGACACCGATCAGCAGCGCATGGCCCCAGAAGGCAAACGCCGCCCAGGCCACCAGGCCCAGCACCACCGTCATGGCCGTACCGGCCAGCGTGCCACTGGGGTAGGCGGTGCCCTGGGCGCGGTCGCGCAGGCGGGCGGCGCGAAAGTCCAGCACGGCCCACAGCAAAAAGCCGCCAAACAACAGCACATCGGCCAGGTTGCCGTTGGACAGCAGGTGCGCCAGTGCCCATACCTTCACCGAGAGCACCATGGGGTGGTGCAGACGGGCCTTGAAGGTATTGCGTGGAACATAAGCGGCGACCAGCAGGATGAAGGCCGCCAGTGTCAGCAGCGAGGCCGCATGGCGCATGGCCACGGGCGGCGCCCACAAGACCACCGGGTCCTGGCGTGCCAGGCCGTAGCCCCACACGATAAAGATCAGGCCAGCAAACGAGAGCAGCGAATACAGTCCTTTCCAGCGGCCTTCGCCCAGGCGCTCCCGCATGCGCGTGCGCCAGCCGTCGGCCACGATGCGCACGGAATGCACGCCGAGAAAAAGAACCAGTCCAAGGATCAGCAACGACATGGGGGGAAACCTTTGCAGTGGGTAGAGGCGGCCCATTATCGGCAGATGGCGCAAGGCGTGCAGCCTTGCTGCGCAGTGCACGCGCATAATGGCCGCCCACCCCGCACCCCTCCGAAGCCACTCAAGCAGGCTTCGCACCCCCCCACCATGCCCGGCTATGAAACCAAGCAAGAGAGCATTGCCGTGGCGGGCGTGGACAACCTGCATATTCGCTCCCTGCTCGACCGCCAGCAGTTCGCCGACCCGCTGGGCCTGGCCGAGCGCCTGGGCATCTCGTCGGCCACCTGGCCTTTGTTTGGCTTGCTCTGGCCTTCGGGCGGGCAGCTGGCCACGCGCCTGGCGCAGCGCACCGTGCGGTTGGGCGAACGGGTGCTGGAGATGGGCTGCGGCCTGGCCCTGCCCAGCCTGGTGGCGCACCGCCTGGGCATGGACATCACCGCCAGCGACAGCCACCCGCTGACCGCGCGTTTTTTGCGCAACAACCTGCGCCTCAATGGTCTGGCGCCCATGAAATACCGGCATGGCGCGTGGGGCGCTGCCGAATCCAGCGCCGGGTTTGGCGCCCACTCCACCACCTTGCGTGGGCGTTACGACCTGCTCGTTGGCAGCGACCTGCTGTACGACCGTGACGCCAGCATGGCGCTGGCGGGCTTCATTGGCCGCCATGCACAGGCCGACGCCGAGGTGTGGATCGTGGACCCCGACCGCGGGAACCGGCCAGCCTTTTCACGGCAGATGCTGGCCATGGGTTTTGCCCTGACGGAGCGGCGGCTCGATACCGCTGCCACCGCGCACCGCCCCCTGTACAAAGGCCGCCTGCTGGTCTATCGCCGCACGGCTTGAGCGGCGCCGTGCTGGGCCATAAAGCCCGGCAGCCGTGCCTTGGCGCAGGCCTGCAGCGCCATCAGAAAATCATGCCCCGGCGCGGCCACGCCCCAGCGCTCACCCAGGTCTTGCTGGATGCGCAGCAGCAGCGCGGCCGTCACCTGCGCATCGGCCAGCGCCCGGTGCGCGCGGCCCGCGCTGGGCAGGCGGTGAAAGCGCGCCAGCGTGCCCAACTGGTGGTTGGGCGCATCCGGGTAGAGGCGGCGCGAGAGCCGCACCGTGCAGGCAAAAGGCTGCTCCGCTGCACACCCGGCACGTGCCAGTTCGGCTTGCCAGAAGCCCCGGTCAAACGGGGCGTTGTGGGCCACCAGCGGCGTGTCGCCCACAAAGCGGCTGGCCTGCGCCATGACCTCTTCGGCGGGGGGCGCTTGCGAAACCATGGCGTTGGTGATGCCGGTGAGCTGGGTGATGAAGGGCGGCACCCACACCCCACCGTTCATCAGGCTCTGGTAACTGTCCACCACCACGCCGTGCTCGACGATCACGATGGCCACCTCGGTCGCGCGCGCACCCTGGCCGGGCGAACTGCCCGTGGTTTCAAAATCGATAACGGCGATGCGATCTGGCACGAGCGTGTGGAAAGATTGATAAAAATGGTTGCTAACGCTTATCTATCAAGCGCTGGTAGCTATTGAATATAGAGCAAAACCAGCGCTCATCGGTCAAAGACTGCTTTTGTCCACCCGTGGGCGCTCCATGAAGAAGCGCAGCATCTCCTGTGAGGCATTCACCCCCGTGGCGCTGGCGTGGCTGCCGCGTGCATCACCGCCGGACCAGGCGTGGCCTGCGCCGTGCAGCAGCCAGTGTTCGGCCTGTACGGTCTTTGTGTCCGAAGAACGAACAAGGGTTCGTGTGTAGCGCTGCCCATCTCCGCTGTGGCCGGATTGGGTTTCTGTCATTCCACGGAGCACCGCAGCGCCGAGCAGCTGCTCGCCGTTGCGTGGGTGCACGGTGGTGTCGCGGTCGCCATGGAAGATGATGAGTGGCACGGCAGGGTCGCCACCACCCTGCGTGCCGGGCGCATCCCCCTTGGCGCCACTTCTCATTGCCGAGAGTGCGCCCATCATGTTGTGTGCCGCCCCGGCCGCCAGCCCTGAATGCACGCCGACCGCAGCAAACACCTCTGGGTACTCGCGCGCCAGCACTGCCGCCATGGCACCGCCTGCGGAAAGCCCGGCCACATAAGCGCGCCGCGGGTCCACCGCCTCGGTCGCCATCACATGCCCAAGCATGGCCAGCAGCAAGGCAGGCTCTCCTGCCCCGGCGCGTTGATCTTCGGGGCGAAACCAGTTCCAGCAGCCGTTGTGGTTTGCTGCGCGCTGCTGCGTGGGGTAGAGCACCAGTGCGCCCGTCCGCTCCGCTTGGGCATTCATGCGCGTGCCTTGGGCGAAATCTTGGGCGTCCTGTGTGCAGCCGTGCAGCATCAGAATGACAGCGCGACCGGCGGGCGGCGCGGCGCTCGCTGGCACGTACAAATGAAACGGGTGATCGGCGCCGCCATGCCGAAACGCGACGCTGGAGAAGCGCGCACGCCCTTGCGTGTGGGCCGGAGCACGTGGCCACACCTGTGCCGTTGAGGTGGCACGAATGTCGTCTACGTCCTCGATGTCGCTGCGGTTAAAGCGCGCCGCGGCGGTGTGGGGGCCGCTTGCGGGCTCGGCGCGCTCAGCACCGCCGTGCAAACCCTTCATCAGCAGGCTACTGGCGCGTTGCAACTCACCACGGCGCACCAGCGCCAACGCCTCGGCCATGGACGCGGGCAATACAGGGGCGCCGCGCTGCGCAAAGGGAAGTCCGTTCATGTTTGCATCCTCCCGCGCAAGGCGGATTTGACTTCGGCACTCGCCTGAAAAGCCCCCAGCACGGTCAGCGAAGCAATGGTGGCGCTGGCCAGGTCCGCACTCACATCGGCCTCGATCACGGCCAGGCCCAGCACGCGAATGTCCAGCGCCTCACCGGCGCGGCGCACCGCCTCAAGCTCTGCGCGGCCAAAGCGCTGCAAGCCCAGAACCAGCGCTTTGCGCGTGACGACTTGCCGCACGGCTTCTTGCTGCGCAGCGAGCTGGTTACGGATGGCGGTGCGGATGAAATCCGTGCGGTTGCTGTAAAAGCCCTCGGCCACCAGCAAATCAATGTGGCCCAGGTCCACGTAGCCGAGGTTGACGGTGACTTTTTCGTTATCGGGTACGCGCAGCTTGGGTGCGTCTGCGGGAGAGATTTCGCTCATTTAACTCCATAAACCATCTGAATGGATGGTGTGTGGAGTATATACCGGACGAAAGCGCCAGAACGATTGGGATTTTCTGGGCCGCTCTTATTCCAATAGGGCCCGGTGCGCCTGCACCGATTGCAGCACCAGCGGGTGCAGCCCCGCGCCGCCGGCGTCCACATGGGCCAGAAAGCGCTGGCGCATGCGCGGCACCCAGAACTTGCGGATGTGCTGGGCGATGCCTTCGAGCGCTTCGGCGCGGTTGGGCATGGCACCAAAAAAATCGGCAATCTGGTTGGCCATCTTGACCAGGGGATCAGTGTGCATGGGGTGTGGTTTCGTTCAAAGGGGACGTGGCCAGCGGGGCCCAGCCCAGGCGTTCGGGGCGGCAGTACACCACCAGGTCTTGCTGGCGTGCAAAGCCCACCAGGGTGAGACCGGCGCGCTCGGCGGTGGTCACGGCAAACGACGTGGGGGCCGACACGGCGGCCAGCAGGGGCACACCGGCAGCGGCGGTTTTTTGCACCATTTCAAAGCTGGCGCGGCTGGTGACGGCGATGAAGCCCTGCGCCGCGTTCACCCCGTTCAGCGCCAGGGCGCCGATGAGCTTGTCGAGCGCGTTGTGGCGGCCCACGTCCTCGCGCAGCCAGCGCACCTCGCCGCCCGCGCTGCACCAGGCGGCCGCGTGCACGGCGCCCGTGGCCTGTTGCAGGGTTTGCAGCTCACAGAACTGCGACATGGCGCGGGCAATGGCGGCGCGGTCGAGTGGGCCTGTTTCGGCCATCGATGGCAGGGGCGGCAGCGTGCGCGCCACATGGGCCAGGCTTTCGGTGCCGCACAGACCGCAGCCGGTGCGGCCCGTCATGGAGCGGCGGCGCTCTTTGAGGCGCGCAAACGCCCCGGCCGCGACCGACAGGTGCAGCGTAATGCCCAGCGCGGAGGCTTCTTCCTCCACGCCATACAACTCGCTGGCGTCCGACAGGATGCCCTCGCTGAGCGAAAAACCCAGTGCGAAATCGGCCAGATCGAGCGGCGTGGCCAGCATCACGGTGTGCGAGATGCCGTTGTATTCCAGCGCCACGGGCACCTCATCGGCCACCCAGTCGTCCACGCTGTAGTCGTTGCCGCCGCGCACGCCGCGCACGGGTAGCGCACGCGCGCCTTCGCAGAAGGCAACCGTCTGTGGTGGGGGCATCAGGGGGCGGTGTGTTTTGGGTCGTTGCATGGGGGGTCTCTGCCTCATTATTCCTGTGCTGCCCCAACCGTGCGCGCGGCCAGCAATTGCTGCTGCACCTGGTCAAAGCGCTGGTGCTCCTTTTGCCAGGCCGAGGGCTGCATCACCGGCATCACCTGCACGGCCGTCACCTTGTACTCGGGGCAATTGGTGGCCCAGTCGGAGTTGTCGGTGGTGATCACGTTGGCGCCCGATTCGGGGAAGTGGAAAGTGGTGTAGACCACGCCCGGCTGCATGCGCGCAGACACCTCGGCGCGCAGCACGGTCTCGCCCGCGCGGCTCTGGATGCCGACCCAGTCGCCGTTGCGGATGCCGCGCTCCTCGGCGTCGTGCGGGTGGATCTCCAGCAGGTCTTCGTGGTGCCACAACACGTTGTCGGTGCGCCGCGTCTGCGCGCCCACGTTGTACTGCGACAGGATGCGTCCGGTGGTCAGCAGCAGCGGAAACCGCCGCGTGACCTTCTCGTCGGTCGCCACATACTGCGTGACCATGAAACGCCCCTTGCCGCGCACAAACTGGTCCACGTGCATGGTCACCGTGCCTTCAGGTGGCGTGTGCTCGTTGCAGGGCCACTGCACGCTGCCCAGCGCGTCGAGTTTGGCGTAGTTCACGCCGGAAAAGCTGGGTGTGAGCGCGGCGATCTCGTCCATGATCTGCGACGGGTGCGTATACGGCATCTCATACCCCAGCGCACGCGCCAGCAGCACCGTCACCTCCCAGTCGGCATAGCCGCCCAGCGGCGCCATGACCTTGCGCACGCGCGAGATGCGGCGCTCGGAGTTGGTGAAGGTGCCGTCTTTTTCAAGGAACGACGAGCCCGGCAAAAACACATGGGCGTACTTGGCGGTTTCGTTCAGGAAAATGTCCTGCACCACGATGCAGTCCATCGCCATCAGCGCGGCGGCCACATGCTGGGTGTTGGGGTCGGACTGCGCGATGTCCTCGCCCTGGCAATACAGGCCCTTGAATTCGCCCGCCATGGCGGCGTCGAACATGTTGGGAATGCGCAGGCCCGGCTCGGGGTCGATGGCGACACCCCAGGCGGCCTCGAAGGCACCGCGCACCGTGCTGTCCGACACATGGCGGTAGCCCGGCAGCTCGTGCGGAAAGGCGCCCATGTCGCACGAGCCCTGCACGTTGTTCTGCCCACGCAGCGGGTTCACGCCCACACCCTCGCGGCCCACGTTGCCGGTGGCCATGGCCAGGTTGGCAATGCCGATGACCATGGTCGAACCCTGGCTGTGTTCGGTCACGCCCAGGCCGTAATAGATGGCGGCATTGCCTGCCGTGGCATACAGGCGGGCGGCGCCGCGCACATCAAAGGCGGGCACGCCGGTGATAGCCTCGGTGGCTTCGGGCGAATGTTCGGGTTGCGCCACAAAAGCGCGCCAGTCGTTGAACGACTGGGTGTCGCAGCGCTCGGCCACAAAAGCCTCATCCACCAGGCCTTCGGTGACCACCACATGCGCCAGTGCTGTAATGAGGGCCACGTTGGTGCCGGGCTTGAGCGGCAGGTGGTGCGTGGCGTGCACGTGGGGTGACTTGACCAGATCGATACGGCGCGGGTCGGCCACGATGAGTTGGGCGCCCTGGCGCAGGCGCTTTTTCATGCGCGAGCCGAATACCGGGTGCCCGTCGGTCGGGTTGGCGCCAATCACCATGATGACGTCGGCCTTCTCCACCGACTGGAAGGTCTGCGTGCCGGCCGAGGTGCCCAGCGTTACGCCCAGGCCATAGCCGGTAGGCGAGTGGCACACGCGCGCACAGGTGTCCACGTTGTTGTTGCCAAAGGCAGCGCGCACCATTTTCTGCACCAGATAGCCCTCCTCGTTGGTGCAGCGCGACGACACCAGGCCGCCAATCGAATCCTTGCCATGCTTGGCCTGGATGCGGCGAAACGCACCCGCCGCGTGCGCCAGGGCTTCTTCCCAGCCCACCTCACGCCACGGGTCGGTGATTTTTTCGCGCACCATGGGTTTGGTGATGCGGTCCTTGTGCGTGGCGTAGCCCCAGGCAAAACGGCCCTTCACACAGGAATGGCCTTCGTTGGCCTTGCCGTCTTTCCACGGCACCATGCGGATGACTTCGCTGCCCTTCATCTCGGCTTTGAAGCCGCAGCCCACGCCGCAATACGCGCAGGTGGTGATCACGCTGTGCTCGGGCTGGCCGAGCAGGATGACCTTCTTTTCTTCCAGCGTGGCCGTGGGGCAGGCCTGCACGCAGGCGCCGCAGCTCACGCAGTCCGACTCCATGAAGCTGCCGCCCTGCCCCGCCGTGACACGCGATTCAAAGCCGCGCCCGGTGATGGTCAGCGCAAAAGTGCCCTGGGTTTCTTCACACGCGCGCACGCAGCGGTTGCACACAATGCATTTGGCCGGGTCGTAGGTGAAGTACGGGTTGGACTCGTCCTTTGGGTTGTCGAAGTGGTTGGCGCCCTCAAACCCGTAGCGCACGTTGCGCAGGCCCACCACACCGGCCTGGGTCTGCAGCTCGCAGTCGCCGTTGGAGGCGCAGGTCAGGCAGTCGAGCGGGTGGTCGGAGATATACAGCTCCATCACGCCCTTGCGCAGGTCTTGCAGCTTGGGCGTTTGGGTGCGTACCTTCATGCCGGGCTCGGCCGGGGTGGTGCACGAGGCCGGGTAGCCCTTGCGCCCTTCAATTTCAACGAGGCACAGGCGGCACGAGCCAAAGGGCTCCAGGCTGTCGGTGGCGCACAGTTTGGGCACCTGGATGCCCGCGTCCACGGCGGCGCGCATGAGCGAGGTGCCGCGCGGCACGGTGACCTGGGCGCCGTCGATCTCCAGCGTGACAAGTTCGGCCGATGTGCTGGCGGGCGTGCCGTAGTCGATTTCAGTGTGTTGGCTCAGCATGGGTGTCCTCTCAGATCACGTTCTCAGTTTTTGCACGGTGCGTTGCAGCGCCGCCGATGCATGGCACCGACGCGGCCCCCCACCAGGGCTCCCGCGCAAGGGCCGCCCCGCCGCGCTGGGAGCGTTCCCCTGCCCGCAGCGCGCAGCGCTGCGAGAGCGGGGGGAAGGAGTGAAGCGACATAGGGGGTGTTTCATTTCAGTCCGGCGCGGCAAGACCGAAGTCCTGCGGGAAATGTTTCAGGGCCGAAGTGACGGGAATCGGCGTCATGCTGCCCATGGCGCACAGCGAGCCGTGCACCATGGTGTCGCACAGGTCGCGCAAAAGCGCCACCTGCTGCGGGCGCTGCTGGTTGGCGCGGATCTTGTCGATCACCTCCACGCCACGCGTCGAGCCGATGCGGCACGGCGTGCATTTGCCGCACGATTCGAGCGCGCAAAACTCCATGGCGTAGCGCGCCAGCTGCGACAGGTTGGCGGTGTCGTCGTGCACCACGATGCCGCCGTGGCCAATGCCTGCGCCGATGGCGGCGTAGGCTTCATAGTCCAGCGGAATGTCCCACTGCGATTCGGGCAGATAGGCGCCCAGCGGCCCGCCCACCTGCACCGCCTTGATCGGCCGACCCGTGGCCGAGCCGCCGCCGTAGTCATACAGCAGCTCGCGCAGTGTCAGGCCAAAGGCCGTCTCCACCAGCCCGCCATGTTTGACGTTGCCCGCCAGCTGAAACGGCAGCGTGCCATGCGAGCGGCCCACGCCAAAGTCGCGGTAAAACGGCGCGCCCCGCGCCAGGATGATGGGCACGCTGGCCAGCGTGATGACGTTGTTGATGACGGTGGGCTGCCCAAACAAACCTGCCAGTGCAGGCAGCGGCGGCTTGGCGCGCACGATGCCGCGTTTGCCCTCGATGCTCTCTAACAACGCGGTTTCTTCGCCGCACACGTACGAGCCCGCGCCCTTGCGCACCTGCAGGTGAAACGCCTTGCCCGAGCCGAGCACATTGGTGCCCAAAAAGCCGCCCGCTTCGGCCAGCGCAATCGCGGCGTTGAGCGTGGCGATGGCGTGTGGGTATTCCGAGCGCACATAGACATAGCCCTGCGTGGCGCCCACGGCCAGCGCTGCAATCGCCATGCCTTCGATCAGCATGAAGGGGTCGCCCTCCATGGTCATGCGGTCCGAGAAGGTGCCCGAGTCGCCCTCGTCGGCATTGCAGACGATGTACTTTTGCACTGCCTGCGCGCCCGCCACCGTCTTCCACTTGATACCCGCCGGAAACGCCGCACCGCCGCGCCCGCGCAGGCCCGAGTCGATCAGCGTCTGCACGATGGCTTCGGGGGGCATGGCGATGGCGTTGCGCAGGCCGTCAAAGCCGCCATAGGCCTGGTAGTCGGCCAGCGAGCGCGGGTCGGTCATGCCCATGCGCGCGAAGGTCAGGCGCTGCTGGCGCGCCAGGTAAGGAATAGCGCCGGTCGGCCCATGGCACAGCGGGTGCGCGCCGCCCGTGGCCAGGCCGGCGTCGAACAGCCCCGCCACATCGCTGGGGGCCACCGGGCCATAGGCCACGCGCCCGGCGGGGGTGGCCACTTCGACCAGGGGTTCGAGCCAGAACAGGCCGCGCGAACCGTTGCGCACGATGTGTACATCCAGGCCCCGCGCTGCCGCTTCTTGTGCGATGCATTGGGCCACCGCGTCGGCACCCACGGCCAGCGCGGCCGAGTCGCAGGGAACATAAACGGTGACAACGCTCATGCGGCCTCCCGTGCCTGCGCCACCAGCGCGTCCAACTTGTGCGGTGTCATGCGCGCGTGTACCTGCCCATCCACCGTGATGGCGGGCGACGAGGCGCATAGGCCCAGGCAGTAGGCGGGTTCGACCGTGAAGGCGCCGTCGCCCGACTGCGCGTGCAGCCCGCAGCCCAGGTGCTGGCGTGCGTGCGCCAGCAGCGCCTCGGCACCCATCGCCTGGCAGGCCTCTGCCCGGCAGACCTGCACCGTGTGCGGCGTCGGCGGGCTGCTGCGAAAGTGGTGGTAGTAGCTGATGACGCCATGCACCTCGGCGCGCGAGAGGTTCAGCGCGTCGGCAATCGTGGGTACGGCGTCGGGCGGCACGTAGCCCAGCGTGTCCTGCAGCGCATGCAAGATGGGCAGCAGTGCGCCGGGTTCGCTGGCCAGCCGTGCCAGCACGTCCTGCACCGCGCTGTCCACGCTGGGCCGCGGGGCGGCGGAGTGGTGGATGGGGCTCGTCGTCATCGTGGGAATCCTGTGTTGTCTTTGGATCATTGCTTCAAAAAAGAGAGCTGGTAGCGCTTGTTGTGTATGGGTTTTGAATACTTTTTTCTTCAAAACTCAATAAAATAAAGCGCTGGCAGCTATCAAATTTGAACTACAAAGCGGCAGCTCAGTGGAAAAACTTGGTGGCGCTCTCCAGCGTACGCCAGATACCCCAAGCCAGGGGTATCCCCACCGCCATCCAGGCCAACGCCACGGCGGCGGTGGGGGTTTGACCGCCCCCGCCCAGGCCTGGGCCGCTGCCCACTTCATTGGCCACGGCGCGGTCATGCGCCAGGTGTTTTTCGTGGGCCAGCTCCTCGGGGCCCATGAACCATTTAGGGTTGAGCGGGCGGATCAGCAGGTTGCACACCAGCCCGATGACCAGGAAGCCGATCAGGATGTACATGGTCTGGTTGTAGACCTGCGCACGCGGCAGGCCCAGGCCGATCTGGTACTCGCGCATGTAGTTCACCACCACCGGGCCGATGATGCCGGCCGTGGCCCAGGCCGTGAGCAGGCGGCCATGGATGGCGCCCACCATCTGCGTGCCAAACAGGTCGGCCAGGTAGGCGGGCACGGTAGAAAAACTACCGCCATACATGCTCAGGATGACGCAGACCGCCCCCACAAACAGCAGCTGGCTGCCCGCCGCCGCGCTGGCCGGAATGCTGAAATACAGCAGGCCGCCTAGGATGAAGAACACCGAATACGTCGTCTTGCGCCCCAGCCGGTCGGATGCGCTGGCCCACACAAAGCGCCCGCCAATGTTGAACAGCGACAGCAGCGCGGTAAACCCGGCCGCAATGGCGGCGATGGCACCGAGCTGGCCCTTGTCCAGATCGCCAAAGGCCTTGTCCAGCCCGATCAAGTGGCCGCCAAACACTTCCTGCAGCATGGGGCTGGCCATGCCGATCACGCCAATACCGGCGCTCACGTTCATGCACAGCGCCATCCACACCAGCCAGAACTGCGGAATGCCCCAGACCTTGTTCACATGCACATGGTCCTGCGTGATCATGGTGTTGTGTTTGAGCGCGGCGGGCGGTGTCCAGCCCGTGGGCTTCCAGCTGCTGGGTGGCACGCGGTAGCCCAGGGCCCCGGCCATCATGAAGACGAAGTAGATCGCGGCCATGGCCAGAAAAGTCTCGACCACGCCCACGCTGGTGGGGGTGGCAAACAGCTTCATCAGCTCGGCAGCCAGCGGCGAGCCGATCATGGCGCCGCCGCCGAAACCCATGATGGCCATGCCGGTCGCCATGCCGCGCCGGTCCGGGAACCACTTGATGAGCGTGGACACCGGCGAGATGTAGCCCAGCCCCAGGCCAATGCCGCCAATCACCCCCGAGCCCAGCCACATCATCCACAGCTGGTGGGTGTAGATGCCCAGCGCCGAAATCACCAGGCCGCCGCACCAGCACAGGGCTGACACCACACCGGCCTTGCGCGGCCCGGCGCGCTCGAGCCAGCCGCCCCACAGCGCGGCCGAGCACCCCAGCAGCACAAAGAACAGCGTGAACATCCAGCCCAGGCTGGAGATGCGCCAGTCGCAGGTGGTGGTGAACAGTTCGGCCAACAGCGACATGTCCTTGGGGCAGGTCTGCGCGGCCGTGACGCCCAAAGCGCGCGAGAGCGGTAGCCAGAACACCGAGAACCCGTAGGCCATGCCAATGCACAGGTGGATGGCCAGCGCCGCCGGTGGCACCAGCCAGCGGTTAAAGCCCGGCCCGGCAATGGTTCTCTCCTTCTCCAGCCAACCCGCTACGCCGGTTGGCTGCCCCATGGGCTCCAGTACAGCTGACATGTGTTGTCTCCTTGGTGTTGTTCAAATGCGCTCTATGGCGCCCCGCGGAGTGTCAGCAAACAGCCGTGCCAGGTCTAATTCTTTGTCGTGATGGATCGATACAAAGCAAAAATCAGGGTTTACCTGGGGGCGGTGCGGGAGGGTGCGAGGTGCCGAACAAGGTGCCGTGCAGCGCCGCCTGCGCCAGCCATTGCGGGCCTTGTGCAAAGTCCAGCGCGGCCTCCAGCGTGCGCGACAAGCGGTTGCTGTCGTGCACCATCAGCGCAATGGGCACCTCGATGAACGGCTCCACCAGCGGCAGCGCTTCGAGTTCGCCATAGCCTTGCACCGCATCGACCAGCGCGCCGGGCATGATGCTGCTGACCCGGCCCGCCACCACGGCGAGCGCCAGTGTGAGGATGGAGTTGGTCTCGATGGCGGGGCGCGGCACCGCCTGCGCACAGCGGAAAGCGCTGTCCACGATGGCGCGGTTGTGCATCTCGCCCGTGAGCAGGCACAGGGGCAATGCTGCCGCCTGCGCCCAGGTGGTGGACGGGCCTTTTTGCAGGCCTGTGGGCGAGGGTTGCTGGGCGCGGCGCAGCAAAAAGTAATGCTCGGTGTACTGCTGCACCACACGCAGGCGGGCACGTGTGCCCTCCAGGCGCTCGGGGTAGCCCATGGCGATGTCGAGCACCATGTTCTCCAGGCCCGACTCCAGCTCGGACGAACTCATCGAGCGCAGCGTGCACACGATGCCCGGGTGCAGGTCGTGCAGCATGCCCACAAAGCGCGCGGCAATCGGCATGCACATGGGTACGGCGCCAATGTGCAGTTGCCCGCTGGGAGAATCTGCACTGCTTTGCAGCTCTTGCTGCAGCAACTCGTGCTCGCGCAGCATGCGCCGGGCACTGGCCAGCACGCGCTCCCCTTCGGTGGTAAACCCGGCAAAACTGCGTCCCCGCGTGACGATGGCCACGCCCAGGCTTTCTTCGAGCGCACGCAGCGCGTTGGACAACGCAGGCTGCGTCACATGGCAGGCCAGCGCGGCACGGCCAAAGTGGCGCTGTTCATCGAGCGCCAGCAGGTACTTGAAAGAAACGAACAGGTTCACGCAGACACCTCACATTGCACACTACGGCGCCTCGCAGAGGCGCATCGGGCGGCGATTGTGCCTGCACAGGCTTGCAACACCATTGCAGGCGGGCCGCTCGGCCGGTGCACCGGTGTTGTGGGGTAAAAATAGAGAAAATGGCCGCAAACGCTTACTGAATAAGCGCTAGCAGCTATCAAAACAAAAGCGTCACGCTTTCTTCAAAAACTCGGACTTGAGCAGCATGCTGCCCAGATCGGTCTTGCAGTCCACGTTGTGCCCGTCGGCACCATCGACCAGGCGGATGCTCTTGATCTTGGTGCCCTTTTTCAGCGTGGATGACGAGCCCTTGACCTTGAGGTCTTTCACCAGGATCACGGCGTCGCCGTCTTGCAGCGGGTTGCCGTTGGCATCCCGCACCACGCCATCGCCCGTGGCTTCGTCATCCCCGCTGGCTGCGGCCTGCGGCCACTCATGCGCGCAGTCCGGACAGATGAAATTCTCTCCATCGGGGTAGGTGTTCTCTTGGCCGCATTGCGGGCAGGCGGGAAGGGTGTTGTGGGGCATGGACGATTACTTCTTTTTTCTGTGGTCAGTCGTCGCCTATTGTCCCCTGATCGACCCGACCGGCTCCTAGCGCACGCTGCCGCTGCCTTCGAGCACAAAGCTCACCACGGTGGTGGCGCTGCCGCCAATGTTGAGCGTGCCAAAGCGCTTGGCGCCTTCGACTTGCGTCGGTCCGGCCCGGCCCGTCACCTGCCGGGCTGCGTCCAGCACCATGCGCACCCCCGTGGCGCCCACGGGGTGGCCGGCGCCAATCAGGCCGCCGCTGGGGTTGATGGGCAAGCCCCCATCAGCGCTGATGAGCCCGCTTTCCACCGCCTGCCAGCTCTGGCCGGGCGGCGTGATACCGAAATGGTCGATGGCCATGTACTCGGTGGTGGTGAAGCAGTCGTGGGTTTCGATGCCGTCCAGGGCAAACACGTCCGCAATCTGCGCGCGGCGAAAGGCGTCCTGGATGGCGGTGCGCACATGCGGAAACACGTACGGGTCATGGGCGCTGCGCTGCAGCTTGGCGGCGAGCTGCAGGTGGGCCGTGCGGTGGCCCCAGCCGGTGATGCGGGGCACGTCGGCCAGATCGCACCCGTGCTGCTGTGCCCAGCGGGCCGCAAACGCTGGCGAAGCGAGGATGACGGCGGCCGCGCCGTCGGTGACCTGTCCGCAGTCCTGGCGGCGGATCATGCCCTCGATCACCGGGTTGGCGGTGTCGTCGGCGGTGAAGCTCTCGGGCGTGAATTCCCAGTTGCGGGTTTGCGCCAGCGGGTTACGGCGGGCATTGGTGATGTTGATTTCGGCAATGCCCGCCAAGTGCTCATAGCGCAGGCCATAGCGCCGCTCGTACTCCTGGCCCACCAGATGGAACATGTAGGGCCAGGGGTATTTCGCCTCTTGCGCCTCGGCGCCGACCCAGGTCGCGGCGCCCAGGTGCTGGGCCGCCAGCGCGCCGGGCACATTGCGTTCAAGCTCCACGCCGGTGACCAGCACGCAGTCGTAGCGGCCCGCCTCGATCTCGGCACTGGCCGCCAGCAAGGCAATGCTGCCCGAGGCGCATGCGGCCTCGTGGCGGCCCGCGGGCATGCCGTGAAAGCCGGGGTCGATGGCCTCGAACATACCGCCCAGCTGGCCCTGGCCCGTGAACAGTTCGCCGACGAAGTTGCCCACATGGCCGGCTTCGATGTCGCTGGCCTCCAGGCCCGCATCTTCGAGCGCGCTGGTGACGGCATCGCGCATCAGCTCGAACAGGCCCAGTCCCTGGCGGGCGGCGTTCATGGCGAAGTCGGTCTGGGAGCCGCCCAGTACGTAAATGGGTTGGTTCATGGAATCATCCTTTCTGGGGAGCGGGGCCTTGGGTGGCCTGAAGGGTTGGGGCCAGGGCGATGGCCTGCTCACGCAGGGGTGCCTTGACGAGCTTGCCGTTGAGATTGCGGGGCAGGGGTGTGGGGCTGACCGTGAGGTAGTCCGGCAGTTTGTAGTCGGCCACATGCTGGCGGCAGAAGGCGCGCAGCGGCTCAAGATCGACCGGGCTGCTTGCGTATACGAAGATGTGCACCCGCTCGCCCAGTACCGGGCAGGGGCTGGCCACGGCGGCCACCTCCACCACGCCGGGGTAGCGCTGGATGACGTTTTCCAGCTCGACGCAATACACCTTGAAGCCGCCGCGGTTGATCATGTCCTTGATGCGGTCGAACACCCGCACGAAGCCCTGGGCGTCCACGCTGCCGATATCGCCCGAGCGCCAGTAGCCGCCCACAAAAGCGGCGCGCGTGGCCTCGGGGTTGTCCCAGTAGCCGATGGCGTTGCCGGGGCTGCGGATCCACAGCTCGCCGGCCTCGCCTGCGGGCACTTCGCGGCCTTCTGTGTCCAGGATGCGGATGTCCACGCAGGGCACCAGCGTGCCCACCGAATCGGGATGGGCAGCCGCATCGCCGCGCTCGGTCAGCGCCACGGCAGAGGTAGTTTCGGTGGCGCCGAAGCCGTTGTACAGCTCCAGCTGCGGCAGCAGCTGGGCCAGGCGCTGGATGGTGACTTCGGGCATGGCCGCGCCGCCGAAATGCCCCACCCGCCACGCTGAAAGATCGCGCTGTGCCAAGTCGGGTTCGCGCACGATCAGGTTGTACATGGCCGGCACCATCACCGTGGCGGTGATGCGCTGCGCTTGCAGGGTGTCCAGTACTTCGGTGCAGCGGAACTCGCGCAGGCTCACCAGGCAGCCGCCGACCAGCATGGTCACCACCACCACTGCGAGCAACCCCGAGATGTGGCTGCCCGGAATGACCAGCAGCATGCGCTCGTCGCTCTGGTAGGCAAAGCGCCGCTGGTAATGCCGCGCGGTGTGCGCAAACCCCAGGTGCGACAGCACCGCACCTTTGGGGTGCCCGGTGGTGCCTGAGGTGTACATGATGCAGGCCGGTTGCTGGTCACCAAACTCTGCGGGCAGGGGCGTGTCGTTGCCCGCCGCGAGCAAGGCTTCGTAGGTGGTGGCGGGCCGCGCGTCTGCGGCAGCCGTGGCAGGCCAGGGGTGGCCGTCTTCCTCGCAATGGACGATGCAGCGCAGGCTGGGCAAGGCGGTGCGTGGCGGCAGGCGCCCGGCCAGCGACGACTCTGTCACCAGCGCGGCGGCGCCGCACTGGTTGAGCATGTAGTCCAGTTCGGCTGCGCTTTGGCGCACGCCGATGGGCACGGCAATCGCACCCAGGCGCCAGATGCCAAACAGCAGCACGGTGTATTCCAGCCGGTTGCCCATGAACAGGGCCACCCGCTCGCCAGGGCCTATGCCTAGCGCTTGCAGGCCGGTGGCGACACGGTTCACGGCGACATCAAGTTCGCGGTAGTTCAGCTGGCGGCCGTCCTCTTCCAGCGCCGGGGCATCGCCACGCCGGGCGACGCTGCTGCGCAGCATGGCGTCGAGGTTGATCGGTCGGTTGGCATAACAAGGCACGAGGCGGTCGCCGTACAGCGCTTCGATGCGCTGCGGATCGGGGGGTGCGAAAGCGGGGGTCATAGGCATGCAGCAGGGCCGGTTCGGCAAGGAAAGAAGGGGCGGTCAGCGGTGCGCTTCGGAGACTGGTTCGCGCATACGCACCGCGCCGTCGATGCGCACCACCGAGCCGTTCATCATCTGGTTCTCGATCACGGCCCGTGCCATGTGGGCGAACTCGTCGGGGCGGCCTGGCCGGTTGGGAAACGGAACGTCGCTGATCAGCGTGCGCCGGGTGTGGTCAGGGATCACGTCGTACATCCCGGTCTCGAAGGTTCCGGGCGCCAGCGCCACCACGCGAATGCCCCAGCGCGCCAACTCGCGCGCCAGCGGCAGCGTCATGCTGGCCACACCGGCTTTGGAGGCGCCGTAAGCGGCCTGGGCCGAAAGGGCTTCGTAGGCCGCCACCGAGGCTGTGTTGACGACCACGCCGCGCTCAACTCCATCACTGGCAGGCCCGGCCTGCGCCTGGCCCTGCGCAAACAGGCGGATGGTGTTGAATGTGCCTGTGAGGTTGATGGCCACAACGCGGCGAAACGGCGCCATCGGGCGCGGCACGATGCGGCCCGTGGCCTTGTCGTGCTGGAACACGCGCGCGGGCCCGAGCACTCCGGCGCAGTTCACCAGAATGGCGGGCACGCCCCAGGTATTGTGGATGCGGGCAAACGCGGCTTCCATGTCGGCGGCGCTGGCCACATCGCCCGCCAGCGCTAGGGTGTCCGGCCATTGGGCGAGTTCATCGAGCTGCGCGCCTGCCAGGTCGATACCGGCAACGCGCGCACCTTGCGCGTGCAGCATGGCCGCCGTGGCCCGGCCCAGGCCCGAGGCGGCGCCGGTCACTACGGCAATGCTTCCTTGAATCTGCATGTGCGGGTTCTCTGTTTACAGTCGCGCAGGCATGCGCAACCCGCCGTCCAGGCGAATGACCTCGCCGTTGAGCATGGGGTTGTCGATGATGGCGAGTACAAGTGCGGCAAATTCGTCGGCCTGCCCTGGCCTTTGGGGAAAAGGCGGCACGGCCGAAAAAACCACTGCACGCGAAGCGGGGGCAAGGTTCAATGTCATCGGTGTCTCGAATACGCCGGGCGCAATGCCCATCACGCGGATGCCGTAATCCCCCAGCTCACGCGCCAGCGGCAGCACCATCCCGGCACAGCCCCCTTTGGAGGCCGCATACGCCGCCTGCCCCACCTGGCCATCAAAAGCGGCAATCGACGCCGTGTGGATGATCACGCCCGCCTCGGCTGTGGGGCCCGAGCGCGCTTCGATCATCTGCGGTACCGCACAGCGTACGGCGTTGATGGTGCCCAGCAGGTTGATCTCGACCACGCGCTCGAATTCAGCCAAGGGCATGGCCTGGCCCTTGCGCACGACGCTACCGGGGTGGGCCACGCCGGCGCAGTTCACCAGAATGGAAACGGAGCCCTGCTCGGTGCGCAGCTGCGCGAACGCCGCTTCCATGGCCTCATCCTGCGCCACGTCGGCGGTGTAGCCCGCCACGCCCAGGGCCTGGGCGGTGGCTTGCACCGCTTGTGTGTCCCGGTCGAGCAGGACCACGCGGGCACCCGCATTGCGCAGCGCCAAGGCCGTGGCCGCGCCCAGCCCCGAGGCGCCGCCGGTGACCACGGCGACACGGTTGCTGAGCCGGCCCGTCAGGGGTGCGGACGAAAGCGCCATGGTCAGTCTGGACGGTTCATCTTGCAGGCCACGGGCGTCTCGGTGACTGCAGCGGGCACCTTGGCCACGGTCTTCCAGCCAAGTCCCAGGCCTTCGGCGTCGTACTTCACACCCTTGACGAGCTGGCTGATGTACAGCGGGTGCGTGGCCTGGTGGTCGTCCTTGCGCATTTTGATCTTGCCGAACGGCGAGTCGTACTCCATGCCTTCCAGTGCCTTGGCAATTGGCACGATGTCGTTGACGCTGCCGACCTTTTCGATGGCGCGCGCCAGCATGTCCATCTGCACCAGGATGGAGGTGTAGTACAGGTCTTCGCCGTACTTGGCCTTGAAGTCGCGTTCGTACTTCTCCAGGTCTGGCGTCTTGTCTTCGACCGGCACGTTGGGGTGCCAGGAGGAAATCTGCAATACGGAGTCTTCGCCGGCCTGGCCAATGGCGGTGGGCATGCCAAACAGGCCGCCGTAGTAACTGATGTACTTGGCCTTGAGGCCGGCTTCCTTGCTGGCGCGCACAAGCAAGGCCAGGTCGTTGCCCCAGTTGCCGGTCAGCACCGTGTCTGCTCCCGACTGCTTGATCTTCAGGATGTAGGGAGAGAAATCCTTGATCTTGCCGAAGGGATGAAAGTCATCGCCCACGAACTGCACATCCGGACGGACCTTGCCGATGATGGCCTTGGCGTCCTTGCTGACCTCGTGGCCAAAGCTGTAGTCCTGGTTGAGCAGGTAGACCTTTTGGATGGCCGGTGTGTTCTTCACATAGTCGGCAATGGCGTGCATCTTCATGGTCTGGTGCGCCTCAAAGCGAAACATCCAGAAGCTGCAGCGTGCCTCGGTCAGCTCTGGCAGGGCCGAGCCGTAGTTGAGGTACAGCACGCGCGAGTCCGGATTGCGCAGGTTGTGCTTGTCCACCGCCGCGAGCAATGCACCTGCAATGCCCGAGTTGCCGGCCTGCACCATGAAGTTGATCTTCTGGTCCACCGTGCTGGTGAGCATGGCCACGGCCTTGTTGGAGTCGCCGGCATTGTCCAGCGGGACCACCTCCAGTTTGCGTCCCAGCACCCCGCCACGCTCGTTGATGAGCTGCACCGCGTAGAGCAGCGTCTTGGACACCGTGACGCCCGTGGACGCCGTGGGCCCGGAAAACGTGTCGATGTGTGCAATGCGGATCGGCGGTTGCTGTGCCGAGGCAATCAGCGCGGTGCAGCCGAGGGCCGCCGCCACGAAGGTGGTTTTGAAAGTGCGCATGAAAGGTCTCCTATGGTCGCCCGGAAATCGGACAATATTTTTCGGTAATTTTCAGTTACTCTACAGTAACTAAAAATGAATGCTAAAACTCTGCCTTCCAATGGTCAAGCGTGGCGTAGACGCTTGCGCGACACCGGACCTTGTTTCCCATGAAAAAGACCAGCAAACCGACCACTCTCCCTGCTTCTACACAGGCCGCTGCGAAACCCGCAGGCGCAGCCCGTTGGAACAACGCCCTGGCGGGTGCGCCCGACCCGCGTGCACTTCGCAAGCGCGCGCTGATCCTTGCCGCCGGACGTGTTTTTGGAGACAAAGGCTTTCACAACACCACGCTCGACGACATCGCCGCCGCCTTGGCAGTGACCAAGCCCGCGCTGTACCGCTATGTGCAGAACAAGCACGAGATCCTGTATGAATGCCACCGCATGGCCGTCGAGATGGCCGAGCAGGCGCTGGCCGAAGCCATGCAGCAGCGTGAGACTTTGGATATCCTGCGCGCTTTCGTTGCGCTCTATATCGGCAAGATCACGAGCGAGCTGGGCACCTGCGTGGTGCTGACCGAGTACTACTCCATGACACACGAGCACAACGAGCTGATCCAGCAGCGCCGCCGCGTGATCGACCAGCAACTGCGCCAGCTCATCGTGCGCGCCATGGACGAAGGTGCTATCGAGCGTTGCGACCCCAAGCTCGCTGTGTTCTATTTCATGGGCGCCATCAACAACATCAACCGCTGGTTTTCAGACAATGGGCCGAGCAGCAGTGATGCCATCGCACAGGCATTTGCCGAGCACACGATCCAGTGCCTACAGCCGTGCCACTCGGCTCGTTGATCGGTCGCTGCGGTTAAAAGCGGTTTCAAAAATGCGGCATTTTGGGAGTGCTTCGCCCTCCTTCCAGAGGTTGAAAGCGATCGAAAGGCGAGCCTGGCGGCTCAGCCTGCCGCGTTTGCAACCCCGGCCTGCCGCCGCTCCAGCGCAAACGGCGGCAGCCCCTTGAGCAGCCGCTGGCCGTAGCTGGTGCGCGTGAGGCGTTTGTCGTAGCAATACACATGCGCCTGGTCTTCTTCGGTGCGAATGGCACGGCCCACCCATTGCGCCAGGCGGATGGCGGTGGCGGGCACCACCAGCTCGCTGAAGGGGTCGCGCCCCACGGCGCGCAGCCACTCGGCGCGGGCTTCGCCCACGGGGTCGTCGGGCGGGGCAAAGGGCAGCTTGGTGATGAACACCGATTCGCACAGCCGCCCGGGAAGGTCCAGCCCCTCGCCGAAAGACTGCATGCCAAAAATGATGGAAGGCTCGCCGTCTGCCACGCGCTCGCGGTGGCGGGCCAGCAGTTGGGACCGCGGGAGCTGGTTTTGCACCAGCACCCGGCTGCGCATGTGGGTGGCCAGCGCGTCCACCGCTTGGCGCATTTGCTCACGCGAGGTGAACAATACGAGCGCGCCGTAATGCACATGCACCAGGTCGTTGAGCAGGGCGTCGACCATTTCGGTGGTGAACTCGGCGGCGTTCTTCGGGTCGGCGTGGGTTTCGGCGGCAATCAAGGTGCCCTGGGCTGCGTAGTTGAAGGGGCTGGCCACTTCCAGCGTGGTGGCGGCTTCGTCACCGTGCAGGCCCGATTCGCGCAGGAAAAAGTCGAACTGCCCGCAGCTCGTCAGCGTGGCCGAGGTCAGCACGGCGCCGCGCACGCTGCTCCACAAATGGCTGCGCAGCGTGCTACCGGGAAGGACAGGGCTGGCGTGTGCGCGCACCAGAATGAAATCGCCATCCACCTCCAGCGTGAACCATTTGGCGGGTGGGACAAAGCTGGGTGTGGCGTCTTCCGGGGCCTCTTGCGCAAGCAGCTGTGCCGTGGCGTGTACCTCTTCGAGTCGTGGCGCCAGCATGCCGATCTGCGCATACAGCTGCGACAGGCGCCGCGCCTCGTCGGGCTTGTCACGCATCTCGGCGCGCAGCGCCTTGGAGATGGCACGCAGGCATTCCAGAAAACCGTTGGCATGGTGCGCCAACTGGCCTAGCGGCTCGATCAGCGCCTCGGGCAGCACGCCGCGCGGCACGCGCACCCGCGCCGGGCCCCAGGCTGAGGGCTGGCTGCGCAGCGCCGGGCCATACAGGTCCATCACCAGACGCTCGAGGTCTTGCAGGGTCTGGCGCAATGCGCTGGAGTGGCGGGGGATGTCGGCCACTTCGGTCACTTCCACCAGTGTGCCGATGCGCAGTGCGCGGCTGGCCAGGCGGTCGATCCAGGCCAGGCGGCTGAGGTTGGCGCTGCAAGCAAATTGTTGCAGGGCGGTGGCGGGCAGGTGGTGGGCTTCGTCCAGCACCAACAGGCAGTTGTCCAGTTCGGGCAGCACCCGCGCGCCCAGCGACGAGAGCAGTAAGTCATGGTTGGCCACGATGACCTGCGCACCCACCAAATCCTTGCGCCGGTCGTAATACACGCACTGGCTGAAGACGGGGCAATGCCGCCCGGTGCACGAGGCCCCTTCCGCCGCCACGGGGCTCCAGGCCTCGGGCTCGGGCGGGGTTTCCAGGCTATCGCGGTCGCCGTCCCAGGCGCCCTGGGCCAGGGTTTGCGCCATGCTGGCGTAGAAATGCATGCGCGCTTCGGTCTCCTGGTGCGAGCGCCGGGGCCGTGCGCTGGCGGCCTCCTCGGGGAACAGGTCGTCGTCTTCCGCGTCACCGTCGGCTTCGCCAGTGCCGGCCAGGCGTTCGAGCTTGAGCTTGCACACATAGCGCCCGCGCCCCTTGGCCAGCGCGAACTTGAAGGGCTGCTCCATCTGCGCCGCCAAAGCAGGCAGGTCCTTGTTCACCAGTTGTTCTTGCAGCGCCACCGTGGCGGTGGAGATCAGCACCCGCGTGCCGCGTGCCAGGGCAATGGCAATGGCGGGTGCGCAGTAGGCCAGCGACTTGCCCACGCCCGTGCCCGCCTGGATGACGGCAATGGCGCGCGTGGGTTCGCCGTCTTCTTCGTCCACTTTGCCCAGCTGCGCCTGGCTGAAGGTATGCGCCACCTGCTCCGCCATGCTGCGCTGCCCCGCGCGGCCACGGAAACCCTCGGTGGACTGGACCACCGCATCAAACGCCTGCAGGGCCGCCTGGGCCCACTCTGTGGAAGACATAGGGGTGGGAGTGTGGCACAGACCCTCAGTCAACAGATTTACAGATAAAAAAATGCCTGCAGCGCTCTATATATAAGCGATGGTTGCTACAAATATAATAGCGTTTGGTCGATGTCAAGACGCCGCCTACACTCTTTTTTTTGCGTGCTGCTTGCCTTGAAGTAAGCTGCCTGCAAACCATAAATTCGAAGATGTAGAGGGAGCTGTCGTGTCAGAACCTTTGGCCCATTCGGGCGGGCACCTGCTGATCGATCATTTGAGAGCGGTTGCGGCGCTGGCGGCCGAGTTTTCTATAGTCTTTGACTCGGCTGAGCCGACACAGCGCTGGGCCTACTTTGCGGGCCTGTGGCACGACCTGGGCAAATACCGGCCCGGTTTTCAGCGCTACGTGCGGCTGGCCGACAACCCCGATGCACACATCGAAGGCAAGGTGGGCGGGCGCGAGAAAACACATTCCGCCGCAGGGGCGCTGTGGGCCATGCAGCAGCTCAACCAGCCCAACCGCCCCTACGGCAACATCCTGGCCTACCTGATTGCTGGTCACCATGCGGGGCTGGCCGACTGGACGGGTGATTTGGAATGGCGGCTTCAAAGCGAAGACTCGCGGCGGGAACTCGACGAAGCGCTGGCCGCCGAGCTACCGCTCGACATTCGGGAGCATGGCGCTTTGGCCGCCAACATACCCGGTGGCGCGAGCGGCTTCGCCCTGTGGGTGCGCATGCTGTTCTCATGCCTAGTGGACGCCGATTTTCTGGACACCGAGGCGCACTTTGACGCGGGCAAGCCAGCCCACCGTGAAGGTTTTCCCACACTGGCGCAAATGCGCGAGGCTTTCGACGCCCACATGGCCGCGCTGCCCGTGGCCCACACACCGGTCAACACGCTGCGCGCCGACATCCTGCGTCAATGCCGGGCCAAGGCCGCATTGCCTGCGGGCTTCTTTTCGCTCACGGTGCCCACAGGCGGTGGCAAAACCCTCTCCAGCCTGGCTTTTGCGCTGGAGCACGCACAGGCGCATGGCCAGCGGCGCATCATCTACGCCATCCCCTACACCAGCATCATTGAGCAGACGGCCGACGTGTTCCGGGGCGTGTTCAAGGCCCTGGGCGACGAGGTACTGATCGAACACCACAGCCAGGCCGACGCCGCAGCCCAAGACGAAACCATGCGCAGCCGCCTGGCCTGCGAGAACTGGGACGCGCCCCTGGTCGTCACCACCAACGTGCAGTTGTTCGAGTCGCTGTTTGCCGCCAAAACCTCTCGCTGCCGCAAGCTGCACAACCTGGTGGGCAGCGTCATCGTGCTCGACGAGGCGCAGCAACTGCCCCCGGCGTTTCTGCAGCCCATTCTGGATGTCCTCAAGCTATTGGTTGAACACTACGGCGTCACCGTGGTGCTGTGCACCGCCACGCAGCCAGCGCTCAGCAGCACCGATTACTTTGACGCCAGCAAAAACCTGCGCGGGCTCCAAAACGTGCGCGAGATCATCGACCACCCCGATGCGTTGTTTGACGCCTTGAAGCGCGTGCAGGTGGAGCTGCCGCCCGACTGGACCACCCCCACCCCCTGGGCCAATATCGCCGTGCAGCTCAGCGCCGAGCACTGCGTGCTGGCCATCGTCAACACCCGCAAGGCCGCGCGCGAGCTGCAACGCTTGATGCCCGAAGGCACCCTGCACCTGTCGGCCCTGATGTGCGGCGCGCACCGCAAGGACGTCATTGCCCACATCAAAGAGCGCTTGCAAGCCAAGCGCGAAGGGCGCGATACACGGCCCCTGCGCGTGGTCAGCACCCAGCTGGTGGAGGCCGGGGTGGACATCGACTTTCCCGTGGTCTACCGCGCCCTGGCGGGGCTTGATTCCATCGCCCAGGCCGCAGGCCGTTGCAACCGCGAAGGGCGCATGGCGCGGCTGGGACGCGTGGTGGTGTTTGTGCCGCCAGAGCGGCCACCGCTAGGGCACCTGCGCAAAGGGGCTGATGCGTGCATCTCCACCTTGCATGGCCAAGCGCACGACCCGCTGGCGCGTGGCCTGTTTGCCCGCTACTTCACAGAGTTCTATCACTCCGTAGACCTGGACCAGCACCGAGTGGCCAACCTGCTTACCGTGCAACAACGGGACTTGGCAGTGAAGTTCCGCACGGCAGCCGATGCATTCCGGCTGATCGACGATGCCGATTCGGCCACCGTGGTGGTGCGCTACGCAGCCCACCAAGAGCACATCGAAAGCCTGCTCAACACCTTGGCCGCCGAAGGCCCTCAGCGCTGGTTGATGCGCAAGCTGCAGCGCTACACCGTCACCATCCCGCAGCGCCTGGCCACGCAAATGCTGAACCAAGGCGATCTCACGCTGCCCATGCCTGGGTTGTATGCCCTGGTGAATACTGATAATTTGTACAGTAATATCTTGGGCCTGATCAGCGATGCGGACATCTACAACCCCAGCGGATTTGCCTTGTAAAGGAACCCCATGTCCTCCCGGTTTTGCCTTGAAGTCGCAGGCCCCTTCGCCTGCTTCACCCGCCCTGAGATGAAGGTCGAGCGCGTCTCGTATGACGTGATCACCCCCTCTGCCGCCCGCGCCGTGTTCGAGTCCATTTTGTGGAAGCCCGCCATCCGCTGGCGCGTGCAGCGCATTGAGGTGCTGCGGCCCATCCGGTTCATCAACCTGCGGCGTAACGAGGTCAGCGCTGTGGTTTCCACCCGCAATGTGCAGCAGGCCATGGCAGCGGGCACGGGGACGCTGGGCCTGTACATCGAAGACGAGCGCCAGCAGCGTGCAGGCTACTTTCTGCGCGACGTGGCCTACCGCCTGCACGCTGAGCTGTTCCTCGCGCCGGGCTGCGCCGAGCCCTTGGTGAAGTACACCGAAATGTTCACCCGCCGCGCCAGCAAAGGCCAGTGCGTGAACCAGCCCTACCTGGGCTGCCGCGAGTTTGCGGCGGACTATCGGCTCATCACGGCAGACTCCGCGCCCGCCACACCCATCTCCGACACCCGCGAGCTGGGCTGGATGCTGCACGACCTGGACTTCTCCCGCCCCAGCGATCCGCAGCCGCGTTTTTTCAATGCGCGCATGGAGCAAGGCGTGATCGAAGTGCCACCGTTTGAGGAGGCCCGAGGATGATTCTGCAAGCCCTGGTTGACTACTACCAACGTTCTGATGGCTTGCCGCGTGAGGGCTGGATACGTAGGACTGTGGACTATGAACTGGTCCTTGACACCCGAGGTTATTGCATCGCCTTTAAAGCTATTGGTGAAATACAAAAGGGTAAGACGGTTCCTGAGGAGCGCCTTGTCACTGCGATTGGCAAGCAGGCAATGAAGCACACCAACAGTGGCAAGGATGCGAATCTGCTTTGGGACAACGCTAGTTTTGTTTTTGGCACCGGGAACAAAGGGGCAACCAAACTGGCTAGCTTCATTGAAACGCTGCAAAGCTGGCTTGGTGAGCTTGATGATCCTGGTGTCAAGGCGGTGCATCTGTTTTGTACTCAATTGCAGGCAAAGCCAGAAGCTGCGAGTGCTTTGATCGAACGGTTTGGCTACAGCGAAGATTTTGAGAAACGCGACCCTGTGTTGACGTTTCAACTACAAGGGGATCTGGAAGGGATTCATCACCGCGTATCTGTGCGATCAGCATATGAAGATGCATTCATTGAGAGGGGTACGAGCGGTGGTGTACGAGGCAATTGCTTAGTCACTGGCAAGACGAACGTTCCCATCGCTTTGAATGAAACCGTCATCAAGAACGTGTGGGGTGGACAACCTGCCGGTTGCAACATCGTCTCCTTCAACGCCCGCGCCTTCGAGTCCTACGGCAAGACCGAGCGCCAGGGCGAAAACGCCCCGGTCAGCCGTGCCGCTGCCTTTGCCTACACCACCGCGCTGAACCACCTGTTACGTAAGGATTCGCCCCAACGCATGCAGGTGGGTGATGCCTCTACCGTGTTCTGGGCCGAGCGGCAGGCACCGTACGAGACCATTTTTGGCGACATCTTCCAAGACAGTCCCGACGCC
>JAANMW010000819.1_pt1 | contig 36308 bp, 32 predicted proteins | sample 7279671 | NCBI WGS metagenome assembly JAANMW01 (sample SAMN14094541, study PRJNA606508) | bioreactor metagenome | isolation source: A lab-scale SPAN reactor treating ammonium-rich wastewater day 247 | place: Ireland: Galway | collected 2017-09-19 | reverse complement strand
GAGACGAATAAGTGTTTTAGAAAAGTGAGAAATTAGAAAGCCTTATCACATGGGGAATACAGGGATTGTTAATTCCTTTTCCTATTTCCCAAAAGAAAGCAATATCCATATTTCCCCTTTTTTAAAGGGGATTAAGATGTTTCCATCAATCCTCCTTTACAACAACATGATATTACCTTTTTGTACAACCCTTATCCATAACACCCTTGCAATCCAGCATGAGTTTGAGTAACTACAAAATTTCTACAGTAAATAGCCTTCCTAAAATGCTATCATCATACCCAGTCTGTAGGTATCGTCAAAAAGGGGCATCTGCGGAGCATCTCCATCTGCAAGGGCGGCGCCAACAAGGAATTTTATATTAGCCCGAAGAAGCACAGTAATATCAGCACTGTAGCGGTTAAAGCTCTTGAGGTCACCCACATCGTACGATGGGTTCATGTTCTCAAAACGAACAGCCGGAATAACCCACGGCAATGCTACCCATCGTAACTCAGCAGTATAGAGACTGGCATCAAAGTTACTGCCGCTTTCACTCCCTATGGTTACATCACTTTCTGTACTGTCTTTAAAAAATGTAGCAGCCCCAAAGAGGTTAAAATTCCACCAGTAGAAATCAGCCTCTGTACCATATCGCCAGAAATGGTTTCCATTGGAGTGAAAACCTGTTCCCGCAACCGGATCATTAAAGAATCCATTATCTACTCTATAAAAAAACCGGAAAGCGTCAGAGATGTCTCCTGCCAGTTCTCAGGAACTGTCTCCGACTCCTCTACTGCACCACCCCCAGCACCCCCATACCCCCGATTTTATATCCAATACGGGCATAAAAGTCCTTGCTGTTATTTATGTCAAATACATTATCAGCTTCTTTCAAAAAGAACCGGGCTATAGACACTGAAGAGGCGCTCCACTGCAGTCCCGCTGGATTCAAGCGGACCTGAGTTCTCGAAGAGCGCCACAGCACCAAACCATAAAAGACTCTCTCATAAAGCACAAAAGTACAAACCTCAAAAAGATCTTCACCTTCTCTCCTTTCTGATACTTCAGAGGCCTAACATACGTATATGCAGGGTGGCATGGATAAACTTGTTTGTCCATCTCATCCTAGTTAAAAACGGCGCTGCAATTAATGACCGCTATCAACGGGATTTTTCTGCTGTGGTGTAAGCTGGCTAATCCAGTTTTCTACCTCTGCAGAGAGAACGCCAGTGCCAGCCAATTCAACCGTAGGCTGTATCCAACCATCATGGGTTATGGGCAGTGGTTTGATCCCTTGCCCGCCAGTCCCGTCAGTTACCCCTGCATCCTTACTTCCATTTGTAAGCAGGATTGTACCTACGACTGCGGCATCAGGACCTTTTCCATCATTGTTGGGATCCGGGTCTATTATGGCCAGAACGTTAGCAAACTGACTTGTTACATAAGCATAATACCCACCTCCTAACTTAGCACCCCAGTTCACCCCATGAGTACCACCAGGAGTTGGCAGGTATGCCACGATCTCGTCTGTGGCGGTATCAATAATTACCACATAATCAGTTGAATTGCTTTTTGCATTCGGCACCGTGGTGAGCGACAGGATAGCGGTAGCTACAAACCTTTCACCGGAGCTTACAGGTGTTTGAATTGGTACCTGTAAGGTATGAAGGATATCCTTTCCCGTCTGCCCATCCGGCGTCACCGTCACTGGTATATTCTTAAGTATCTGCATTGCATCAACATCAATAACCGTTACATAACCGGATACAGCATTGGCAACATACGCTTTGCTTATTCCATTGACATGGCACTCCCCAACGGCAAGCGGCATCTGGATCACACTCCGGAGCGGATCATCGGAATCTTGTACAAATTCCTTCAGGACATTACCCGTAAAGGCATCCAGGATACTGATAGAACCAGCCACACCCATTCCTTTAAACACATTAGGAACAACCATTCGGTCTCCACGGCCGCATGTTAACCAATGGCCGTGAGGGTGATTTCTGCCCTCACCGGTAGGCTCTTCATCAATAATCTTCAATCCGTCAACACCATCCTCTACCTTCACAAAATTATTCTCAGCGCTCAGAGGTACGGTTAGTATCCCTCTTTCAGATGAACCAGGTGTAGGAATGGTAACAATGTGGGTAGGTGCTTCACCCACATCGATACTTTGTAAGATTTTACCGGTTTGACGGTCAATTTTGTTAATCCATGTGCCGAACCAGTTCGTATTGTAGACCGTATCTAAGGTAAAATTGGCCCACATATTATGAGGGTTGTTCCATTTACCTCCGGCTGTCAGACCATTAATCTCCCTCTCCACTGCAAAGGTCTTTGCATCCACTACGGTAATAGTGCCAGGTTTGGGCGTACCTTTTTCATCTCTTTGTTTAGCTACGCGCTCAAATTGGGTATTAATCCATATCTCCCCCACACCCGGGGTTTTGGGAATTATCTGATCGGTTGATTTACGAATATCCCACTTGGCTGCCTTATCTGTATCCGTAGGGGCAACGGGACGAAGAACTGATAGAACGGTATTAGCAGGAAGTGAGGCAGCTCCGAGATGTCCAATGAAAGGTAAAGAATCAGCCGTAACATCAGGGATATTCCCATTGGCATCCTTTACAGCCACAATACCAGTCATATAAGGGTGGACTTTGCAAATAAATACATACACACCTGGTACGTCAAAAGTGGCAGAGATCGTTCCGCTTTTCGATTGATCCTGATCTACGATAAGTTTTGAATTCCTGGGTTTAATAAGAAGTGTGACAGTATGCCGGGTGTTGGTGCAGCAACCATCGATCTTAAAGTCAACCCTCTCGCCACGCTTGATAATAGAAACCGGGGTGCCGTTATTCCGGCTCTTAAACCAATTGCCTGGATCATCAGTAAGATTCATAATGTCCGCTGAGCCCGCATAGGCAACATGTGTTACATGACAAACTAGTATAACGTTTCATTAAAACATCGACAATTAGTTTGTTAAAAATTCAAATTTGCGCCATCGGTGCACCACGGGTTGCTCATTGATTTCTTGTACCCCTAACACTATTCTTTTCTTAAGGTCATCCCATGAAGAGACTCTCATATGGCGAAGAAAGGTGCGTGCCATTTTGCCAAATAACGTTTCCGCAAGGTTAAGCCAAGACCCATGAGTTGGCGTGTGAACATAAATAAACCGTCCCGGCCGTGTTGCAAGATATGCCCGTGTTTCCCGGGAAATATGGGAAGAATGATTGTCCAGAATTATTCGAATTTGAGCATCAAGAGGATAGTATGCATCTATTTCCTTCAACAGCTCAATAAATTCCCTGCTTCGATGACGGTGTTGAACTTGAGCAAACACATGGCCATCGTGCAAGTCTATGCCCGCTAAAATCGAAGCAGTTCCGAGACGTTTGTATTCATGGTCTCTTGCAATCTGAGGATACTGATTAGGTTGAGGTGGCAGATCGGGTGCAACATTTGCAAGAGCTTGAACACCCGGTTTTTCATCAACGCAAACAGTGTATAATTGTTTTTTATCATCCATATTTGGGGAATCCTTTTGCAGAGAAACCTCTTGGTAAACCAAGAGAACCTCTTTCATTTTTGATTCAAACGCAGGATCGCGTTTTTCAAGATAGTACTTAACCTTGTGGGGTTGTAATGTTTGATTTTTTAGTATTCGATTTACCGTGGTCTTTCCTGCCCGGCTTAATGATGGATGTCCGGCTTGTGTAGCATGCTTACGCGCATAGCCTGCAAGCGCTTTTTGTGTCCACAACTCCGCAGCCATTCCAAGGTCTTTTGGTTTGCAGCAGGCTATGTTCACAAGCCAGGCCTTTGCTTCCATTGTTATTGTTGGATCTTTTGGACGGTGGTATAAATCCTTCAAGGCACTTTCGACTCCCATTTCAAGCGCCTTGTCAATGCACTTGTATACGGTATCACGGGCAACTTCTACGTCTTGAGCTACTTTTGAAATGTTTGGGTTTCCGTGATATGATAATAAAATCTTTGCCCTCTGGATTTCTTGAGCAGGAGACGTGCGTGTTCGGATAATTCTGTTAAGTTCTTGCAATTGATCATCCTTAAGCAATAAGATACTCCTCTTTGTTTTTCTTGCCATGATCTCTCCTTTCGAAGTTTTTGGCAAGTATTATAGCAAATATCACTGATATTGTCGATGTTTTAATGAAACCTTATACTAGGAAAGCAAACAACAATATTTTTAGCCTTTTCTTCACTTACGATTACTCCTTTTATTTTAACTTTTTCGGTCAACTTATTTTACGTGCAGTAAACCTCCAGCCCCCTTTGGCACCCTGAACAGCGCATGGTCAACAATAAGAAAATCGCCGGTCGCTAACGCCTTGAACTCAAATACTGCGGCAGATCCGGGAGGAATGTAAGCTGTCTCCTCATTCCTGATAAAATCACGACGATGGCCAGGATAAAACTTATCGAAGATCTGGCCGATAATATGGAAATTTGAGCCAATATTAGGGCCGCCGGCGACAAAAAAGAGGCGGACTTTATCACCCTGATTCACGGTTATTGCGTTGCCGTATATTGATGGATCCATAAGCGCCTGTGTATGACCATTAAAGGTAAAATAATCGGGATGCTCAGCCAGCGCCTTATCCTCATCAAGGGAATAACCACGGATGTGTGGATGATCCTCAATACCTGGTTTGATATACCATTCACCCTGCCCGATATAGAATTCCTTATCGACCCTTGAAAGACCTCCCTTTGGTTCGACAACAATCAGGCCATACATCCCATAGGCTACATGCTCCCATGGCATTCCTTCAGCGCCGCAATGGTAGATATATGCCCCTTCCCGCTTCGCCTTGAACGTTAAGGTATCAGTCTCCCCAGGTTCAATATCCATTAACATGGCGCCAAAACCGGCATGGAAATCAAGGTTATGTGGTTCCTCGTTATGTAAGTCATTCGTTAGATTAATGACTACCGTATCGCCTTCCATTACCCGTACCATAGGACCCGGAACAGTTGCTGGTCCTACGGTATCCCCTTTTTTTTCTGCAAAAGTCCAGAACCAGAATTTCTTTCCGGGGGCAAGATCAGCAACAACCTCTTTGGCAACCAGATTTACCGTTACAGTCTTCGGGCAGGACCGCGATATACGGCCTGGAATATCAGCAGGGTCCTTGGCAACGTTGCTAATAACATCCACGGCATGTGCTACAACGGTATGGGTAAAGAACGTCAATCCATTGAGAAGAGCAATAGCTCCCATTCCACATACAATTTTTTTATATCGCCGTTCCATTTTTTCAAGTTCTCCTTTTTCTAAAATTTTAAAGATATTCCTTTAAAAGGAATAAACCACATAGCAACTTAAACTAGGCCTTTGGTGACTTTCAAATCGCAAAAGCATGTAGTGGCAAGGTGCTCCTTGCCACTACAGAATTGAAATTCCTATACATTAGATTATCTTGAGTCTTAATCTCAACAAATATATAAAATTTTTTACATTTCAATGCCTATGCTGTTACAGAACTTACCTCAATCAGTTCACCCCCGGAACGCATGAGTTGTACCTTCTCTCTTCCGGCTACGTTATCGAGCATAAGATTCCGGGCAGCGGCGATACCCATCTCCATCGCTGTATCCATAAAAAGATACCGAAATGTGCCTTGTCTGCCGCAGGTAACTATATTTTCATAGGTATCAAGAAAGCTAAAAATCTCCAGCCGGTGTATTCCATAATCGTGACTATAGACAGGATAGCCATGAGTTACCCTTGTTGTAAAATAATCTATAATCTTATCCTGTATATCGATACCCAGCTCGTTTAAATCTCTTAAACAGCGTTGTAATAAATCTTCTTCTGAACAATTCCATATTTCATCATGCTCATTACAGGGAATTTCCAAAAGAACGGAAGTCTTTCCTTCCGGTGCATTAAAGATACTTCTCCGTTTTGGCTCCTGGATACGCGTCATGATATATTTACCCTCAGAGACATACATCCAGGTATTTTCACTAATATCGGGAAGATCCACTAAGATATTTACGAAACGAACTGCACGGAACTTTAAGGCATCTGCATGATACAAAACATCTTTCGCAAGATGACGGGGAAAAGCATGGATGAGATCTGGCAGGGGTATGGTTGAAATAATAAAGTCGCAATTGACCGTCTTCATACTCCCACGCTGCAGGTAATCTATACCTTCGATATGATTATCATGCACTCTTATATGAGAAACCTTTGCGTTCAGAACAATCTTTCCACCTTTTTTCTTAATCTCTTCGCTCATCATATCAAACATCTGACCTATACCCTTTTTAGGATAAAAATAGGTTTGAGCAAAGGTCCGGGGTGTATCCTTTTTTAACCTAAAGAGACGAAAAAGTACATCTTTGAGATCCAGAAGTGAAATTCTTTGAGATGCCCAGTCTGATGAGATACGTTTTGGTGAGATACCCCATAACTTTTCGGTATAAGGACCAAAAAACAGAGTATACAGAGTTCTTCCAAAGCGGTTGACAATCCAATTCTCAAAAGAGATATCTTTTTTCCGGAAAACAATCTTTAAAAAGGCCGCCATGATATACGTTGTAAGCACCTTAAGATTCGTCCAGACATTCATCTTGAGAACAATATCTTTTATTGATAGCGGATAATGAAAAACCTTTTCCTTTAATAAGATTACACTTTTTCTCTTTGACACCAGGAGTTCATCACCCATCATCTTACGAATATCACAAACAAGCTCTTCATTCCGGGAAATAAAACGATGGCCGCCAAGATCAAACCGGTAACCCTTGTATTCATTCGTGATACATAACCCTCCTACCATTGGTTCTTTTTCAACTACGGTGACGTCATGTCCGTATTTAGACAATTCCCACGCAGCGGATAGGCCACAAGGTCCGCCACCAAGCACCACTATCTTTCTTTTCAACCTGTTCATTATCCTTTCACTCGGTATTTACATGAATCATACAGGGGACTACCTTTGGCAGGAGAGACGTAAAATCTTACAATCTCTCTCCTCATGAAAAAATCAGTAAGGGGCATGTGGGAATATGCCCCTTACTTTAGGAAGACTCCTAAACATTAAAAATACGTTGCGACAGAGAATACAAAGGCATTGTTACCCACATCAGCCAGCTCTTTTTGTTCAACATTAATCTGGTAATCGAATTTAAACACCGTATCCTCCGTGTAGCGATAGTTGAGGCCGGGTGTAATACGAGTCCTTAAATGATTAACCCTTTCGCCTCCGGCTAGCGCAGATGTTTGCACCTGATCCCATCTTACAACACCGGTGAATGTTGAATTTTCTGTAAAGATTTGCGGCGCCCATGCTCGTAACACAGGAGGCATAAAATGATACCGGCCTTCCACATAATATCCCCACATGGAATCGGCAATACCGGCAGTTTCAGCAGCAGTATTTGTTTCTATGAAGGCATAAGCCCCTTCACCTACCAGTTCAAAGGCTCCTCTTTGGTATGCAAAATCTATTGCTGAAATGGTTATCTGATTCTCGTTAGCATCGTCATATCGCTGCGTATAAGCAGAACCACCCAACTCCAGGCCTATAAACGGGCTATATGCAACACGTCCTACAACACCGGGACTTTGGTTCTCATTATCAAACTCAAATCCGCCCCGTGAACCTCTCAACCCGTTGCTTAATGCAAAATGCGGCGTGCCATCATCGTCTAAACCATGGAATACACCGTTTGTAATATAGATTTCATAATCCAATTTGCTTAATTCTGATGGATAGAGGCTACCAAAAAAACCCATGCCTGCATCAGTAAGAGTTGTTGGAATAATAAATTGATTTACCAATGGCCGGTCGGTAAGATCCTGTAAAGGAGAATCATGAACCAGATTAAACTTTCCCAGAGGAGTAAGAAGAAAACCGCCTCTCCAATTAATCCAATCTGTTATCAGGAAATCTACCGTTGCAAACTCCAGAATTACCTCTCCATCCCTGCCGCCTCCAACACCACCATGCTCGAATTCTAATTCTGCCGCAAGCTTTACACGATCGGAGATGTCTGAGTATATAAATGGTATAAATCTGTGCTGGTCAAAGCCATGTTTCCCGCTGCTATTATTTTCTGATTGCCAGAACTCAAAATCCATATAACCGCCAAGATAGGTATTTCTACCAAACCTTCTCAAAAATGGCTTTGTATATGGCCCACTAAAGGCCGGACCTAATTTCTTTTTCTCGAGTTCGGCAGTCTTTTCAGCAAAATATGATCTCTCAGCAGGCTCTCCTGCATAAGGAATTTCCGGATACGTAGTTCCTCTCTGGACGTCTTCCTTTAATGAAGCGATCTCCTGATCTTTTTGGGTATCTTTTGCCTTTAACGATTCAATCTCCTTTTCTTTTTGAGTATCTCTTTCAACTTGTTGCTTGAGCAAGTCTTTTAATTCTGCCAATTCCCTTTCCAGTTTATCAACTTTGTCACTTAAAGCCTCTGTTTCTGCAGATTCTGCAAAGACATCTGCAATAGATAAAGCTACAAACAAAGGTACTGCCATGAACATCAAATAACGAATATACCGCACAACTGCCCTCCTTATAGAAAGTAAATGAGACTCATTCTCAAAACGAGAGGTGGCATTATATAAAATATAAAAAGATATTGTCAAGAAATATTTTAGCAAGAGGCTTTTTGCTCATACCGGGGAATTCGCTCTTTGATTCTTCTGACTTTTCATTCAGAAGAAATAATCTTTGAATACAATAATCCCCAAGCAGATCCCTCCACCTAATCCAGTTAAAACACACACATAGGCTTGAACTTGCTCAATGGGCGGGCACACATAAGCAGACCGGGTCAAATTTGTAAAACATGTGCAGTTTGTTACCTAATTGAATATAGAGGAATTTCAATTCCGTAGGGCAAACCTTTAGGTTTGCTATCCCCGTGCACAATTCAGGCGGGGGAAGCAAGGCTAAAGCCTTGCCCTACGTTTTGATAAAAGATAAAAGCCGCCGAATGCCTATTTTAAATTGCTTGCCAAGTCCTTCTGCATAAACTGCAATATCACTCATAAAATTTACTTGTACCTGATTAGATAAAACTTTTGATAAGATAATGCACAAACAATACCTTCAATAATTTTACCGGAGTAACAGGAAACCCGATTTCTTCTAGCCCAACCTTATAATAATTCCAAAATTCTTTTCTTTTCTTTTTCTTGGAAAAAAAAATTTTCATAAAAAATCTGTAGTACTTCATTCTCCACTTCCTAAATATTTTTTTGTATTCTTCTTCATGTAAGTAGAGAGAACCATATTTTTTCAGGATAATAAGGTTTCCTAAAAAAGATGTGTTAAATTCCCCTGCAGACGAAGTTATCGTCCTGTTATGTCTCCTCGTAAACGAAAGGACTTGATGCACAAAGCCAAAATCATAGTCCTGCAGAACATCAAAGCAAGCCTCTTTATCAGCATGGAAATTATTTTCATTATAAAAGAATTTACGACTTCTTATAGCATCAGACCGTAGTAATGTTGTTGTTGGTGAACCAAAAATACATCGGGCGCCAAGTATAATAGACCTGCATATTTCCCGTCCTGATATAACAGTGACGGTATAGGGAATTCCATCACAATTTACCTTAATGTTATCGAGGCGATAAGATCCTACAACACCTACAGAAGGATGCTTTTCGGCAAGCTCTACCATTTTTGTTAAACATTCCGAAAATATCCAATCATCAGCATGCACTACTTTGCAATATTTACTCTCATGAGATATAAGACGAAATGCATGGTTGTGATTCTGAAGAGCATTTAAAAAGTGATCATTATTATAAATATGTATCCGTTTATCTTTTTTTGAATAATCATGCGCTATAGCTAAAGTACGATCTGTACTCCGATTATTTACAATGAGATATTCCCAATTCTGGTATGTTTGTGCTAATACACTTTCAATACATTCCGCTAAATACTTTTCACCGTTATGTACAGGTGTTACTACACTGACTAAAGGCTGCACAGTTAAGTCCATACATCAATTCCTACTCTGATGGCCTATCATAATGCGAGCACATGATATTTGACGCTCCTCTTACTCTTTCCCATGCCGATTTTAAGTCTCACGGTGACACAGTTATGGTCAGTTACAGGCCGAAAAGTGTTTTACCTGGAGATGACTTTCACTTCTCTGACAACGCGCAACCTCAGGCACGCTAGGGGTAAACAGAAGTTTTTAGAATGACAAGTTTCTCGGGAATGGCAAGTAAAACAGGGGAATGATTTGGTACACTATGGGTGTAAGAAGAGTGTAAGCTTTAATCTATGATGACCCTTTACGTCATCCTCGAACGGCTTTATCCGGAATCCTGATATTATAGAAGAAGATCAAGAAGGTATACTTGATCCCCGCCCGTTTCCATACATAAGAAAAAGTCACGTGGAAATGACGCAAAAATGACACATATGGCTCGATTCTATTGACACACCTATGTCACATAAATAAAAGGGTTGTGTAACACGGAGACACAACCCTTTATATAAATTATAATATTACTGTGGATAACTATTACTCAATTATAGGCACAAATTCACCTAGAACACTACCTTCGTTCGTATACACAGTTGGCATGTAAAATGTATTTTCTGCAGCCTGATCTATCCTTTGATTGCATTTCTGACATCTTCTGTTGTGGGGACCCCGGCTAATAAATTTTCTACCGCACATAAGACAAGACCTTTCGGCTTTATCTGTACAAATATTTTTTAGGGAGAGGTTTTTTTCGTTGTATCTTTTCATAACTTTACGTCTGGATCTTTCCTTTTGCTGTACGCTCATCTTCTGCCTCCTAGATAAGGTTAACAAAATAAATTACTACTATCTAAAAAAACAAAACTCTCTAATACTATTGTTCCAAATATTTTAATTATTCTTGACATAAGAACTTTTATTTATCTGCTATAAAAATGTTACAGTATTGTATAAATTAGCAATATAAGCCCTTATACATCTTTATAATATTATTTTTTCTTGTATTTCAATATATACAGCGTATAATATAAGTCTTAAGTGATTCATTCTTAAATAACGGGGCGTAGCGCAGTTTGGCTAGCGCGCCTGCCTTGGGAGCAGGAGGTCGGAGGTTCAAATCCTCTCGCCCCGACCAACCAACATAATCTACACGTTAGCTTCTTCCTCTTTAAATAACCGGCAGAACACCTACGGGAAAGTTAATGGTAAATCCTGAAAGATACTGTATGGTACATGGAGAAAAATGTATCGCATTTTATTGAAGTGTTCTTATAGAAAAAGACATGCCAATATATAATCGGAATGTAAAATAATTATATATTTCTTTAGTAGTAAACCTCTATCAGTTTTTAAATAATCACAATGACTGAGAATACATTGTCTTACAGCCAGTATTTGAAGTGATAACATAAAGAATAACTTTAAAAAATTATCTTATAGCAACTGAAATTAAAAAAGAATTGAAATATACAATATGAAATTATCAAAATCAGGCAAGAATAAATGTGACATGACACAGAACTGTGACACTACAGAAGTGTGACATGGCACAGCATGGAGAGAAAAATTAAAAAAACAGGAGAAATGAAATGGGATAGATCAGGTGGAAAGGGCTTTTAGAATACTACTTTCCTTTATTTTGGCTTTTTAGAGGCTCCTTTCTTTTTTTTCGTTGCTTTCACTAAAGGCTTTTTTGCTGCTTTTTTCGGTTTTGTTATAGGTGATGGACTACAGAGCAGTTCCCGTTTGGGAGCAAGACGACCGCAAGAATTACAAGCATACTTTAAATTAACAAGCTTAGGCGCACATACATGCCTTGGGTCATCTGTTAACGTACCACAAAATTTACAAGCAATAACCTTTTTGGCAGGTATCGGCTTACATAAATGGCCCTTGTCTGTTGTTACTGAACCACACGTCCCACAACTATAAATAGTGCCCATAATATAGTTTACCTTTCCTTTCTATCCAATATTCCCAAAGGTCATAGAATATAAAGTTACTTTAAAATGTCTTTTAAAAAGATTCTGAAAATAGGTTGCCTTGACGAAAAGTATACGCCAATATCTTGTGGTGCTTGATGAAATGTGCTTATTGGCATTCTATTCATCTTTCATAAATGTACCCCCAAGGGGATTTGAACCCCTGTCTCCAGGCTGAGAACCTGGCATCCTGGGCCACTAGACGATGGGGGCCTTAAAGATGTAACAAAAATAGCTAATAAAGGTTACTATATTTATTTTATAATGTCAATAAAATTTCGACTCTATATTATTCGCTTATCAATAACAACCCTTTCTCCGGTCTTTGTTATAGTAATCTTCCCAAAATCTTCCATTTTATTTAATTCACTGGTAGTAAAAACAGGACCATCAACGCAGACTCGTTGACCACTGCAATCGCACTGACCACATACACCAAAACCGCATTTCATGTATCGGTCAAGAGATACTTCGCAATCAACGTCATACTTTTTGCATAATTCAACCACCTTGTACAACATCGGCTCAGGACCACACGCATACACCTTTCGAAAATGCTGTTTTTTTATTATTTCACCAAGAAGATCAACTGTTGTTCCCTTGAATCCCACAGCGCCGTCTTCGGTACATAATCTCATATTCCTGAAGCGTTTTTGATAGAGTATCTCTGAGGAATTTCTCGCCCCCTGTATAATGGTTACATCAGGTAATGTATCAATAACAGTTGCCAAAGATGCCATCCCTATCCCTCCCCCTACAACACACGAATTTATCTGTAAATTGAATCCCTTACCATAAGGACCGCGTATACCAATACGGTCTCCTGCCTTTTTACTATGGAATACCCTGGTAAATGGACCCTTTTTTAGCACAGAAATACCCAGAAGGTTTTCTTGAATGTAGGATATGGTAAAGGGCTTTTCATCCAAAAGAGGTATCCATACCATAACAAACTGTCCCGGATTGAAATGTATCTTTCGTTCAAAAAAGAATGTTTTAACATTCGGGGATTCTTCCCGGATATCGCAAATCTTTACCATAATTGGTTGCTCAATCATGTGCAGCACCCACAATCTTGTTGATATCATCGATACTGTTTTCCTGCATCCACTGAATCATCTCTTCACATACTTTCTTAAAAACATCGATACCCCGATAATAAACACCCGTTCCAATTCCTACAGCAGATGCCCCGGCCATCATCATTTCTATAGCGTGTCGTCCCGTTGAAACCCCCCCTACTCCGATAACGGGAATTTTTATAGCCTTGTATAAGTCATAGATGCATCTTACAGCAATAGGTCTTAAGGCATCACCGGTAACGCCTCCCACTTGAAAACTTAAAATGGGCTTTTGAGCCTCTATATTAATAATCATTCCGGGCCCCATTGAATTAACCGCCGTAATAGCATTAGCCCCTGCATCTTCCGCAGCTTTTGCAACGGTACAGATTTCAGAGATATTGGGAGATAATTTAATAAATATCGGCAAGCCGGTAACCTTCCTTACCTCAGAAGTGATGTCGAAGGTGGCTTGAGGAGTTCCCTGACCTGCAAGAAGACCAAATCCCGGGGTATGCGGGCAGGAGAGTGGTATTTCTATTGCTGAAAATTCTGTAACGGAAAGACCTTCGATAACCCGCACGAAATCATCTTTATGCGTACCGACAACACTCGCAATCACGGGTACGCCTACATCCTGAAGATTGGTAAATTCCCTTGCAGCTTTATCAACGCCCGGATTAGAATACCCTACTGCATTCAGCATTCCTGCTTCAAATGTGATGACCGTAGGGTTTTTGTGTCCCTCCCTTGGCTCTCTGCTGATAGATTTGATAGTTACCGCCCCTGCACCATTCTCCGCTACTCTTTTTAGTAATGCCCTCGTAGTACCTAAAATTCCCGATGCCGAGATGGTAGGGTTGTTTAATTTGATATTGCATAGAGTAACTGATACGTTTACTTTCGACATGAGATTGAGTATTATAGTAACAATAAGAAAAATGTAAAAATAATTTTTATACAAGATTTTAAAAGATTTGTCATTGACAATCAAGTAAATGAATATAAATATAATAGAAGGAATTCTTTATACAAAAAACAATGAGATGGGAATTAACCGTTTATGAAAATTCTCGGAATTGATCCAGGAACACGTATTGCCGGTTATGGCTTAATAGAAAAGAGAGGCCCGGGGATAACGGTCATAGAGTATGGTTCTATTAAAACCGATAAAAGCCACAATTTCCCACAACGCCTTAAGTTCATCCATTATAAAATCATGGATATTATTTCTAAACATCAACCGGATCAAATGGCTACCGAAGAAATTTTTTACGGTAAAAATATAAAGTCTGCAATAAAGATTGGTGAAGGAAGAGGCATTGTCTTCTTATGTGCTGCATTGGCAGACATCCCTATTACAGAGTACGCAGCAACGGTTGTCAAAAAAGCGGTCGTAGGTAACGGAAATGCACACAAAGGTCAGGTGCAGGAAATGGTAAAAATCATTCTTGGCCTGTCTGAAATCCCAAAACCTGATGATGTTTCGGACGCACTTGCTATTGCAATTTGTCATAGCCATAATGTAGCCCGAATTTTACAACAGGACACAGATGAACGCAGATAAGTACAGATACATATAAAAAAATTTATCAGGTAACTCACCTGATAGATGATTAACGGCATGCTTCTGAAAAATCTGTGTTTTTTATCTGTGTTCTTCTGTGTCCAACTGCTTCAACTGCAATTTTTAGCTGCAACACTTTTTGCTATGAACAAACACAAAAAGCCCTGTGTTTAAGCTTGACACAAGGGCCTCTTTTGCTATAATCCAATTTCTTTTTATCTTATTTTTTTTCGATATCATTCACCCTTTTTGCGAGCATAACAGTACATGGAAAATGCCATACGCAAGGCAAGTATACTGATAGAAGCCACTCCTTATATACGATCTTTTAAAGATAAAATTGTAGTTATTAAGTTTGGTGGAGGAGCAATGTCCAGCGATGAAGTGCTGACAAATGTACTCCAGGATATTGTGTTTATGAAAACCGTTGGCATTATACCCATACTGGTTCATGGTGGCGGCCCTCATATTACCCAGGAAATGACAAGAAGGGGTTTGAGTCCAAAATTTATTGAGGGACATAGAATTACCGATGTTGAGACCTTAGAAATAGCAAAAGACATCCTCATAAATCAAATAAGCGCTTCTATCGTAAAGAAAATCTCTGAATTAGGTAATGAGGCAACCTGCATTTGGGAAAATGGATACTGTCCAATAAAGGCAGAGAAATATTATATCGAGACAAAAGCACATGATGGTACGTTTAAAAGATTAGATATTGGCTTTGTAGGCAAGGTAACATCGATCGATAAAGATAGATTCTTAAGTTTATGTAATACACGCACAATTCCCATTGTTCCTCCTATTGCAAAAGGAACAAATGGGAATGCCTATAACGTAAATGCAGATAATGTGGCCGCATTTATCGCAGAATCACTTAAAGCAGAAAAACTGGTCTTTCTCTCGAATACCCATGGCATTATGACAAGACCGGGCGATGAAACCTCATTGGCTTCTACACTGCATGAGAATGAAGTTCATGAGCTTATTGATAAAAAGATAATTAGTGGTGGTATGCTTCCTAAGGCGTTAGCATGCATTAGTGCGGTTAAAGCGGGAGTGAAAAAAGCACACATCATTAATGGATTAATTCCCCATGCGCTTTTATTGGAAATTTTTACTGATAAAGGCGTTGGAACACAAATCATTGTATAGAGATTCAAAGAGAAATATACCAAAGTATTACCTTGTAAATCAAATACAAGGGCTTTCTTGCAGGAGATGATCTCCGGATTCTCGTAGTTACTCCAAATACTGTCGGATCATAGTATGGGCGAACTTTGTGTTTGCCCATACTTTGTGCAAACCCTAAAGCCTCTGCACTTTTCCATAATCAGGGCGAACACAAGGTTCTCCCCTACCTCTATTTTGCGCCGTATTTTGAGTAGTTACAAATTTTTTAACCAGCAAGATTAAGGAATTATGAAATTAATTCTTATCTCGTAACAATCCTCATAAAGAAAGGATATGGATGGTTCAAAAATGCGTCCTGCTTTCCATGATATCAACTACCCTGTTTTTTGCGTTATCGTATATACATGCAGAAGACTATGATCCGGATATAAACTTTTGGCCAATTTTTTATTATAATAAAGATACGGATACAGGTGAAAAGGAGATTGAGGCATTCTATCCCGTCGTCGGTTGGCACAAGGATAAGGATGCAAGGGTATTCTGCTTTAGACCCGTCTACAGTGTAAAAAAAATACCGAAAGAAAAGTATAAGAAATCAGAGTTTCTCTGGCCTCTCAACTATACCGTACACGCCGGTAACAGGACTTATACAAAGTCCTTTCCATTCTATTCATATACAAAAGATACCAGCGGTGAGACTCCGGAAAAGGAGAGAACCTTTTTCCCTGTCTTTTTTAGCAGGACTCAAAACGGGAAGGACAAAGACTTTGCCATATTTCCCTTGTATGGCACATTTCACCATCGGTTTAATCGCGACAAGATACAATTTATCCTGTGGCCTATCTATACAGAGGTTATAAAAGGTGATCGCCATTCGTGGAATATTATCTGGCCAATTTTTAATTATTCTCAATCCACAAAAGGCGATGAGTACGGTTATAAAGTATGGCCTTTTTATGGAAAACACGAGAAGGAAAGATCGTTTGAAAAGGGCTTTATCATGTGGCCGCTGTACACGTATGTCAATGCAGAGATAGAAAACGTTGGAAGATATGAAGGATGGGGTACTATTCCGTTCTATATCTCAGAAAAATCTCCTGTATCTGATTCCCAATCAATTTTATGGCCACTCTTTAATCATGTAGATGACAAGCAGAGAGGGCTTGAACGATGGGATTATCCGTTTCCCATTGCGACAAGGATAAAGGGTAAGGAAAGGAATAAAAATACCTTCTTACCATTTTGGAATATTGACCGCAAACGTAATTCAGAAACCGTATCGTTTGCTTATCCCTTGTTCTGGTTACTTCACTATGAAACGGGTGATTCCAGAAAGACAGATACCGTACGGTTTCTGCCTTTTTACTGGAAACGTGATGAATATCTGATTCATGAGGAAAAATACACCGGACTAAGACAAATCTGGCCTTTTTATAAACGAGAAAAAGAGCCTGATCATTCCACAAATTTTGAAGTATTCTCTCTCTATCCATTCTTAGATGATGAATCATGGGAAAGAAACTGGAAATCGTTCTTTCATATGTATGAACGGAGAAATGATAAGACATCCGGGAGAAAAACAACACGCCTGTTGTGGAGGCTCTATCATACAGAAAACAGTGAGCGACTTTCCTATCTGGAGATGGCACCCTTTTTCTCTCTCTATAAAAATAAAAATAACAACATTACCTGTTTCTCTCTCTTCTGCAATATCTTTCAATATAAGAAAAAAGAAACAGACCGATATATTAAGCTGTTGTATCTCGTAAAAATACCTTTGACTCTTACGGCGAAAAATGAGAAGGTAACCATAGAACAATAAGGAAGAAGATTTTCGATAAAGAGGAATTTTCATATCATGGCAAATCCAATAGCATATATAGGGATAAAAGCGCTTACCTTATTTCAATTGACAGGTGAATTACTCCAACTTCTTGCCAGCACCATCTATTGGTCTAAACATACCTTCAGGAATGTAGACAAGATTTTCCACTTTATGGTAAAAATGGGGGTTAACACGTTACCAATCGCCACCTTTACTTCGCTCTTTGTGGGAATGGTTATGGTGCTTCAAACTGGTTATACTCTGGAAAAATTCGGTATGGCAGAATCTCTGGGCGCCATCGTCCCCATCGCAATGGCAAGGGAATTAGGGCCGGTACTCACAGCGCTCTTACTCGCGGGCAGGATTGGCGCTGCAATTACCGCAGAAATCGGCACCATGACGGTATCAGAAGAGGTAGACGCACTGAAGACCCTGGGCATTAATCCGGTAGGATATCTCGCTATGCCCCGTTTCCTGGCTTGTTTATGTATGCTGCCTGTTCTCGTTGTCTATGCAGATGTGATAGGTATTCTGGGCGGTGCATCTGTAGCTGCGACCTATTTCCACATCCCTGCAAAAATATATTTTGATCGTATGGCAGAAAGCCTGCAATTTATTGATATTATTAAGGGACTGACAAAGGCAGCGGTTTTTGGCGCTACGATAGCCATTATAGGATGCCGTTATGGTTTGGAGGCTAAAGGAGGGGCTGCAGGTGTGGGTGAAGCAACAACGAGATCTGTGGTCTGTTCATTTGTTACCATATATATATTGAATTATTTTATCACAAGATTATGGCTGTAAACGCTATTGAAATCGATATACAGAAACTCAATAAATCCTTTCGCAACTTTCAGGTATTAAAGGATCTCGATTTACAGATACGGGCAAGTGAGACGACGGTGATTATGGGCGGCAGTGGAACAGGAAAAAGCGTCCTGCTAAAACACATTATTGGATTAATCAGTCCGGATTCCGGGAAGATATTCATACGGGGTGTAGATATTACAACACAAAAAGGCCCTGCGTTAGATACCATCAGAAGCCGGTTCGCTATGGTATTTCAATCTGCTGCATTACTAAATTCACTTACCGTTGCTGAAAATGTCGGATTAGGACTCAAAGAACAACACCGGTTTTCAAAAAAGGAAATTAACGAGATTGTTATAGAAAAATTAAAACTCGTAAAAATGGAACATAAATATAACAGTTTGCCGGGCGAGCTCAGCGGAGGAATGAAAAAAAGGGTCGGCATTGCCCGCGCCCTAGCTATGAGTCCGGAGGTTGTGCTGTATGATGAGCCGACAGCTGGTCTTGACCCGATTATGGCCGGAAATATTGATGAGCTTATCCTCGAATTAAAACAGAAATTTAAAATGACCGCAGTTGTTGTAACTCACGATATGGAATCGGCGTTTTATATTGGTGATCACATTTGCATGCTTTATCAGGGGAAGATCATTGAGGAAGGAAGTCCGGAATCTATCAGGCGCAGTAGCAACGATTACGTTATTCAATTTATTACCCGACATAAAAGTGTACAAACATAAACCATTGAAAATGCAGGGCAAGGCTTTAGCCTGGCTCCTCATATGCATCAAGCTAACCAGAGAGGATTTCCTGCAGAATATTCTTTGCAGAAACGAACCTTGTGTTTATCCTGAAAAAGACAAGAATCCTATGAGGACATTTCTTTCATTAATTACCTTTAAACTTTGGAGGAATGTAATATGGAATCAACATCAATCTCCGCTACTAAGGTAGGCATATTCTTTATCATTGGCATAGCGATACTCGCCCTTTTAACCTTCCGCCTGGAGACATTCAGGAAATGGGGCAACTACTACGATCTTATAGCCTATTTCAAAGAAGCCAGAGGTTTAGAGGCTCAAAATGATGTTACCCTGGCAGGCACAAAGGTTGGACATGTGAAAAGTGTTACGGTTGAAGGTGATATGATTAAGGTCGTCATATCTATTCAAGAAGATATCGTAGTCCGGAAAGGATCGGAAGCGTCGATTATCTCCGATTTCTTACTCGGAAAAAGCCATGTAAACATTACCCTTGCATCGGTCTCTAATCCAGCATATAATGCTGGTGAAATAATAAAAACTATTGAATCACCGAGCCTTGCTGATATGTTAGCGAAAGTGGATAGTGCACTGGCAAGTGTGCAAAACATTTCTGCATCCTTTGAAGGAACCAAAGAAGTCTTTGATTCATTCAAGGTCGCCGGAAAATCATTGGATAAAGCAAACATTAAATTGAATAAACTGCTGGATTCTACGCTTAACATCACTGAAAAAATTAATTCAGGACAAGGGACATTGGGCAAACTAATCGTTGATACAACACTCAGCAACAAAATAGAATCTGCTGTGGATACTACTCAAAGGGTACTTGCGAATAATGAACAAACTATCAATAATACCCTGTCAAGACTTTCTGAGGCTTCGGAAAGTGTAAAGAATCTCCTTAAAAAGATAGAGCAGGGCGAAGGTTCCTTATCTAAAATGCTTACCAATGATGAACTGTATGTAGAAGTGAAAAAATTATTGAGTGATATGAGAGAAACAATACAAAGCTATCGCGAGCAAATTCCCGTTGGCGCCTTTGGAAGTATTGTTTTCAGCGCCTTTTAATGGTGTATATATTTCTATAAGACTATTGTATCTCATAATGAATATTGTATAATTGTACCATTGGGGATTGAAGCCCATTGAAAATTTCAATCCCCCTTTTCATTTTCGAGGGGATGTAAAGAATAAAATATGAACACACAAGAGATAAAAGAAGTGTATGACAAGTACGTTATTCCGAATTATATTCGGAACCCTATTCTCTTAGAGAAAGGTAGCGGTGTCGATGTGTGGGATGCAGAAGGCAAACGCTATCTTGACCTCTTCTCAGGCTGGGCAGTAAGCTTACTTGGTCACTGCCACCCTCATGTTGTAGAGGCTATTCAACGTCAGGCTGCCAAATTACAACATGCCCCGAATATTTATTACACAGAACCACAGGGTTTACTGGCAAAGCACATATCAGAAAAATCTTTTGGAGGGCAGTGCTTCTTTTGCAACAGCGGAGCTGAAGCTAATGAGGCAGCAATTAAACTTGCCCGTATCCATAATTCTCATACAGGAAAATATAAAATAATCACGTTTGCCGATTCATTTCACGGCAGGACAATCGCTACGGTTACCGCAACCGCACAGCCGAAGTATCATAAGGGCTTTGCGCCACTCGTCGAAGGATTTTCCTATGTTCCTTTTAATGATCTGGAAGCATTAAAAAAATCAGTAGATGATAAGACCTGTGCCATTATGCTGGAACCGATTCAGGGCGAAGGCGGAATTAATATCGCTACCAAAGATTTTCTGCAAGGTGTGAGAAAACTGTGTAACGAGAAAGGATTGTTGCTTATCCTTGATGAGGTACAATGTGGTATGGGCAGGACTGGAAAATATTTTGCCTATCAGCATTACGGCATAGAACCGGATATTATGTCGCTGGCAAAGGCGCTTGGCGGCGGTGTAGCCATTGGAGCTATGGTAGCCGGAAAAGAGATTGCAAAAAGTCTTGTCCCCGGCAGCCATGCTTCTACGTTTGGGGGAAATCCGCTGGCATGCGCAGCAGCAATAGCAGTGTTTGAAACAATAGAAAAAGAAAACTTGCTCAATAATGCAAAAGAAATGGGAAGCTATTCCGTAGAGCAATTAAAATCCCTTCAGAAGACGCAGGGAATTATCCGTGAAGTTCGCGGTATAGGTCTCATGATCGGAATTGAACTCACGGTGAATGGCGCAGACCTCATTAAAAAATGTATCCAGGCAGGTTTGTTCCTCAATTGTACCCATGATAAAGTTATTCGATTTATGCCGCCACTTAACGTTAAAAAACAGCATATTGATGAAGGGCTAAATATTTTAAAAACGGTTCTTTCTAAACCTTAATTTAGTGAGAGAATATCCATGAAATGTAAGGATTTAATTTCAATCGCAGAACTTACACCATCCGATATTGAGGAAATATTTAGCGTTACCAGAGAGTTAAAAGAATGGCACAGTAAGGGGTATGATGAAAAGTGCCTGAGTGGAAAAACCCTGGGGATGATTTTCGAGAAGAGTTCCATGCGCACGCGCGTTTCTTTTGAAGTAGCAATGGTACAACTCGGTGGTCATCCTATCTATCTGACCCAAAATGATATCAATCTGGGAAAAAGGGAGACGGTAAAAGACGGCGCCAGGGTGCTATCACGATATGTAGATGGCATTGTTATCCGCACCTTTAGTCAGGAAGTAATTCAGGAACTTGCCCGGTATGCTACCGTACCTGTTATTAATGCTTTATCGGATTATCTTCATCCATGCCAGGCGCTCAGTGATCTGTATACTATTCAGGAAAAATTTGGCGCCTATACCAATATAAAGATAGTCTTTATCGGGGATGGGAATAATGTTGCACGCTCTCTGGCACAGATCAGTGCAAAGCTTGGTATCCCGTTCCATATTGCCTCTCCAAAAGGATATGAGCTTACATCAGATTTTACTTCTCAAGTGAAACAGATGACCGATAGGAGCGATATACTGCATCTCTACCAGGACCCCAAAGAAGCTGCTGAGAATGCGAATATACTCTATACAGATACCTGGGTTAGCATGGGGCAAGAAGCTGAAGCGCAAATACGAAAACAAGCCTTTAAGGGCTTTCAAATCAATAGTGATCTTTTAAAGGTGGCAAAAGACGATGTCAAGGTAATGCATTGCCTGCCGGCTCATCGGGGAGAAGAAATAACTGATGAAGTTATTGATGGTCAGCATTCTATTGTATATGATCAGGCTGAAAACAGACTTCATCTGGAAAAGGCGCTTTTGAAGCTCCTGCTGCGCAGATAAGAGGAGTTTATCATGGAACTACAAGAAATTTCATGAAAAATAATAAACCATCGGCAGGTTGTTCTCTGAAATGCTTTGGAGTACGAATTGGATTTCGTACAGAGAATTTATGAAAGATAGAGAGATGAGATATTTCTAATATGAGAGTCGATAACCGTGAACAAGATGAGTTACGTCCAATAACCATGAAAAGGCGCTTTACGAAATACGCGCCTGGTTCTGTACTGATTGAAACAGGAAATACCAAGGTTCTCTGTAGCGCATCGGTTGAAGAAAGTGTTCCTCCGCATATAAAAAACACCGGTGAAGGCTGGATTACAGCAGAATATTCATTGCTCCCGGGGTCCACCCCCGTCAGGGTTCCCAGGGAATCTACCAAAGGAAAAGTAATTGGCAGAACACATGAAATCCAAAGGTTCATTGGCCGTTCGTTACGTTCTATTATCGATCTTGCTGTATTGAAAGAGCGAACGATATGGATCGATTGTGATGTCATCCAGGCAGATGGAGGCACACGCACTGCAGCCATTACGGGTAGTTATATAGCATTAATGGACGCTATTCAATGGTTAAAAGGTAAAAACATGATTCAGGAAAATCCTGTCTTGAGCAGTATTGCTGCGGTAAGTGTGGGAATTGTAAATAACGTGGTTCTCTTAGACCTCTGTTATGCAGAAGATGCTGCTGCTCAGGTTGACATGAATATTGTAATGACCGGTAAGGGTAAATTTATTGAAATTCAAGGTACTGGGGAAGAATATTCCTTTGACGATGAACAATTGGCTGAAATGTTGAAGATGGCAAAAAAAGGTATTTGCAAGATTACTGAAATTCAAAAAAAGGTATTAGAAGAGAGAGTGGAAATATGACATCAATTACAAACGATATTCATAAAAAAACTATACTCATTGCTACACAAAATAAAAATAAGAGAATAGAGATCCTGGATATCCTTAAAAACATTCCCGGAATTTTATTTCGGGATATTGAGGATTTTCCTTTTCTTCCAACGGTAGAAGAAGACAAAAATACCTTTCAGGAAAACGCAGTGAAAAAAGCAACCATTTTGGCAAAGGCCTGTAATACATGGGTAATGGCAGATGATTCCGGACTTCAGATTGATGCGCTCAATGGCCGTCCTGGCGTCTTCTCATGCAGGTACGCCGGTCCAAATGCTACCGACGAAAAGAATAGAGAAAAAGTATTATCAGAATTAAAGGGAGTGCCAAAAGAAAGGCGTACGGCAAGGTTTGTCTGTACTATTGCCCTTGCAAGTCCACACGAATTATTCTTTGTGGTAGAAGGCCGTTGTGAGGGTTTCATTACCGAAGAACCAAAAGGAAAAAGAGGATTTGGATACGACCCTATTTTTTATGTACCTCAATACCATCAAACCTTTGGAGAACTGCACTCTTCAATTAAGAATATGATTAGCCACCGTGCGGATGCATTAAAGCAATTTAAAGAGCGGATAATGCCTCTGATTCGGAAAATATAGGTATCTTATACCTGCTCAACTTATATTTTTTACTACAGATAAAGCAATCGTCCCCGATTGAACTGAAACATTTGGTACGGTTATATCTTTCTGCACAAGCTCACATTGCTCCTATCTCTTATTTCCGTCAAGAGACAGAGTGGCATGGATAAACCTTATCCCTGCAAGCTTTAAGCAGAGATGATTTTTGTTCGTGCATTCTATTTTATTCAACGTTAGGATGAGCTTGCTTTAAACGATGGATTATCTCTTTCGTGATTCACTGCTACGAGCATTATCCCAGTACTGATCAACCATTTCTTGTACTCTCTTGAGTGTCTCCTCTTGTCTTACAGGCTTAAAAAGATGCGCAAATCTCCCTTGTCCCTTTAAATATTCTTCAACAGGCCTAAAACTTTTCGGAACAACCGTATGCTTTACTTCACCGTAGATTGCCTCTTTTAAAGCCCAGATACCTGTATCGACAGCTAACCTTGCAAATTTAGCAGAATGTGATGGATCTGTTACCCATCCGGCAGGACAAGGAGAAAGGTTTATGAAGAGTTTTGGTCCCTTATACTGCTCTGCTTTTTTAAACTTATTGATCAGGTCAACAGGATGAGCGGGAGAAATGGTAGCAAGATAGGGTGGTGTATGGCTCCTCCATATCTCAAAGAGATTCTTCTTCGGAAGTTCTAACCCTGTTGGGCTTATTCTCCCTATCGGTGTAGTTCCGGTCTTTGATGCAAAGGGTGTTGCTCCGGACGATTGGAAACCTGTGTTTCCATACGCCTCGTTATCAGAGCATATATAATAAAAATCGAGGTTACGGTAGAGGGCTCCCGATGTGGATGCAAGACCGATATCGTAAGCAACTCCGTCACCTGTCAATACAACTACCTTTACATTTTCTTTCAAATCAAGCCGCCCCTTCCTTATCAGTATATCCAGGGCGTCTCTTATACCTTGCGCTCCGGCCGGAGCACAGGCCATTGCTGTGTAAAGCCAGGAACTTTTAAAAGGGGTAAACGGATAAACAGCAAGTAAAGTAAAACAGCCTGCGGCGTTTACGACAACAATATTTTCCCCCAATACCTTCAAACAATGCCTCAGGGATAAAAGCCCTCCACATCCTGCACAGGTAGGAGTGCCTGGAGAAAGGTTTTCCTCTTGAGGAATATCTTTTATGGATTTTATCGTTGTTATATTCATAAATTTAAGGAACAAATATAGTATTCTTTCCGTGTTCTATGTATTGCGCGTTTCTCCGTGATAATTATTATCGTTTTCAGTCCCCTTCCCGGCAACGTTCTTCAATTTCTTCATCTCCTTCCATTCCATTTCTGTATAAAGAAGGTAAGGAACTTTACCTGCTCCTGTACCGACCGCCTCAATCATACGGTCAAAGATAAACTCAAACTCCTCAGAACTAAGAGTTTTTCCTCCAAGCCCGCCAATAAACGACAACAAGAGAGGTCGTTCTTTTTCATTATACATGACGCTGGAAATTTCTGAATACAAGATACCGCCCTTCCCTACACTGATATTCTGGTCTACAATAGCTACAGCTTTTGCTTTTCTTATCGCCCCCTTTATGCACAATTCCGGGAACGGTCTTAGAAGTCTCAACCTCAAAAGCCCGGCTTTAACACCTTTTTCCCGCGCCCTCTTTACAGCGGCCTTCCCAAGGGTTGAAAATGAGTTGGTCATGATCAGAATATATTCCGCATCATCGGTCATATAGCCTTCAGTAGTATTGTAACTTCTCCCAAAAAGCCTCCCGAACTCTTCTGATACCTCTCTATAAACATCTAATGCGCCCATACTAGCCAAATGCATCTGATATTTAAAATAAGAATATCCGGAACCGCCAATAACTGCCGTTCCCTGTGCCATTGGTTGACTTGCCTTGAAAAATGCGTGTTTAGGTTGATATGGCGGCAGGAACCTTACCACCTGTTCTCTATCAGGCGCCTCTACCGGTTCTCTCGTAAAGGAGAGGTGAAACCCATCCATATTAACAAGTACTGGCAAAAGGACACGCTCATCCTCTGCTAACCGGTATGCTATCAAGACCGAATCTAACACCTCCTGACAGGTCTCACAGTGGATCTGTAAAAATCCGGCATCCCTTGCAGCAAGGATATCATTATGATCAGGTTCAAGGGTTATCGGGGAGGATAAAGCCCTTGATACATTTACCATTACCAGAGGAACGCGCCATCCTGCTACCGTATAGAGCATCTCAAATCCATACAGCAGTCCCTGACTCGATGTTGCCGTAAAGACCCTCACCCCTGTAGCAGAAGCAGCGCCCGCTGCTGTAATCATGGAATGCTCCGAGTCCAGGGTTACAAACCTGGCATCCATATCTCCATTGGATATCCACCTTGCCAGCGTCTCAATAATCTCTGTCTGCGGTGTTATCGGATATGCGGGAATATAATCAACTTCTGCCAATCTAACACCCCAGGCAACCGCAGCATTACCTGTAAGCATTTCCTTTATCATTGCCACAATAACTTCCCCAGGTAAATTTCAGTCAGATGGTTCTTGTCTTTCACAAAAATAATGAGTATATAAACTTACCACGCACGGACTTCCCGCACGCTCTCTATTGCTTTTACCGGACATTCCTCAACACATATCATACATCCTTTACAATTATCGTAATCAGTATATGGATAGCCATTCTCATTCACAGAAATACAGGCATCGGGACATCGGACTACACAGACCATACATTTAGTACAGATATCGTAGTTCCAGACAGGCTTAAATACCCTCCAGTTACCTGTTTTCCGTAAAGGGGTATTTCCCGTAGCATATATGGCAGGACTAGAAATAAGGGCTGTTTCAAAAGGAACTGCGATAACTGGGTTTGCTTTGTGAATACCTTTAGCAATCTTTATTTCGACAGGCTTTATAGCATGAAAACAGTACTGTGATGCTTCTTTGTTCTTGAGTAAAAACTCTTTCTCTGTTACAATCTCCGACAGTTCCTTTTCAATGGACTTTTTTAGGGAATCTTCTCCAAGATTAACAATCCTTGCGGCAATTCCTCCTGCCAGGGCGCTAAGAATAGGTTTCCCCAGCATCTTTAAGCTGATTTTTGTTATATCTAAGGTAATAACGTGCACAGGAATTTTATACGTATCCTTCAATTCTGCTGCACTGCGAGCGGTATTAACAAAAACAATACCATGCTCTTCAAGCCCTGATAAAGGATGCGCATGGGGATCGTCAAGGAGGGTTTCATCCAGCACAAACACACTATCTGGTTCTGCTATTACACCACGCTCCAGAATGGGTTCTTTCGATATGCGGGTGAAGGCAGATATCGGCGCACCTCTCCGTTCTGCACCATAGAGCGGAAAGTCCTGGGCACAGTACCCTTCAAAAAAAGCAGCAGTGCCAAGGATCCTGCTCGCGATCTTTGCCCCCTGACCACCCCTGCCATGAAATCTTAATCTAAGCACGTAAAAACCCTATTGTTACATTTAAGCTGCCTTTGACAGCGACTCATGAAAATAGAAATGTTCATAGTCATTTATTGTATAAAATCATCCATAGACAGGCAAGGAATTGTTTTATGGTTTGAGAAATCAAAATGTAAGATTTTCTATTACTTAATGCCTGCTATCCTCTATACCTGTATATAAGTTGACTTAAAACAATACTTTTGTTAGAATTTTTAGCTTGTGTAAAATAAATAAAAGAGTGCGGATTCATGAGGATTGGTAACATGAGTAACTACGTTATTGGCGTTGACCTGGGAGGTACGAATTTAAAGGCAGGTATTGTAGATAAAAAAGGGAAAATTCACTCCAGGCTCTCAATAAAAACTCATTATAATGCCGATCCTCAAACAATTTCCGACCAAATATTTAAACTCATTCATGATATTATCATGATAGCTCAGGTAAAAACATCCGATATTGTGGGTATCGGGCTTGGCTCTCCCGGCCTCATTGATAAAAGAGGTGAAACTATTCTATTTTCACCAAACTTACCACAATGGCGTAATATACCCATTAAAGAAATGATAACAAAACGGTTTGTTGTTCCCTGTGTGCTGGAAAATGATGCGAACGCAGCCGCATGGGGTGAGAAGTGGGTAGGGGCAGCCCGGGAAGCCAGTTCAGTAGTAATGATAACTCTTGGTACAGGTATCGGAGGCGGCATTATTATAGATAACAAACTTTGGCGCGGCGCTAATAACGTGGCTGGTGAAATTGGCCATATGGTAATTCAGAAGGACGGAAGAAAATGCAATTGTGGCAACTACGGATGTATCGAGGCATATGCCTCGGCTACGGCCATGGTGCGGCGTTTTAAGGAGTTATTAAAGAGCGGTGCCGTATCATTACTCAAAAATTCAGATGAAATAACGGCAAAGATGATCAATGATGCAGCCTTACAGGGCGATAAAGCATCTTTGGATATTATCAAAGAAACAGGACAGTACCTCGGTATTGCCCTTGTAAATATTATGCATATAGTAAATCCCGAGGTAATTGTATTAGCGGGAGGAATGGCAGCTTCGGGAGAATTACTGATGGAGCCCGTCAGACAGTTAACAAAGCAAAAGGCCTTCGAGGCCTCGTATAAAGATACAAAAATTGTATTTTCACAACTTGGAAATGATGCGGGAATTATTGGAGCGGCAGGATGTCTACTGAAAGAATTAGAAATTTCTGTATAATTGCACATATTGACCATGGAAAATCTACCCTGGCAGATCGTCTTCTGGAAAAGACACATACTATTACCTCCAGAGAGTTTCGTCACCAGATGCTTGATGATATGGATTTGGAACGCGAACGCGGCATCACCATTAAGGCAAGTGCGGTTGCACTAAAACTTGTAAGGAACGGTCAGGAGTATAATTTAAACCTCATAGATACGCCAGGCCATGTAGATTTTAGTTATGAAGTCTCCAGAAGCCTGGGCGCCTGCGAAGGCGCTCTTCTTCTCGTGGATGCCTCACAGGGCGTAGAGGCCCAGACTGTTGCGAACGCCTATCTTGCGATGGAACACAATTTGGCAATTATCCCGGTTATCAGTAAGATCGATCTGCCACAATCCCGGCCCTACGATGTGCTTACCGAAATGGAAAAAACGTTAGGCATTTCTCCGGAAGAAGCATTCATGGTTAGCGCAAAGACAGGAGCTGGTATTGACGAAATCTTTGACGCCATTATCAAACATATCCCGCCGCCAAAAGATAGCTCAGATGCGCCATTAAAGGCGCTGATCTTTGATTCGGTATACGATGAATATCGTGGTGTTATTATTTACCTCCGCATCTTTGATGGTTCTATCAAGGTGGGTGATGAGATATATATGATGAAAACAAACCGTTCTTTTAAGGTGGAAGAGGTAGGTGTATTCAAACCCAAAATGGTAGCCAAAGACGGCCTTTCCGCCGGGGAAGTAGGCTATTGCATTGCTAATATTAAATCCATCCGGGACGTCAAGGTAGGAGATACGGTTACTCATGCGAGAGAAAGAGCGGCAGAAGCATTGCCAGGATACCGGCCGCCGATACCCATGGTATATTGTGGTATTTACCCGGCAAATAATGCCGATTTTCATCTGCTTCGCGAAGCATTAGAGCGACTGAGCCTGAACGATTCGTCATTTACCTTTGAGCCGGAAACATCACAAGCCCTCGGATTCGGGTTCAGATGCGGATTCCTTGGGCTTTTGCATATGGAAATTGTCCAGGAACGCCTGGAACGCGAGAGCAACATTAATATAGTACAAACTGCACCAAACGTAACCTATGAGATATTAAAAATAAATAAAGAGATAGTTAAGGTTGATAATCCCGAAAAAGTACCTCCAGTAAATGAAATTGAGGAATTTCGGGAGCCGATAGTACGCGCCAGCTTTGTCTTGCCAACTGAATACTTAGGAGCCATTATGCAACTGGCCGAGGCGCGCAGAGGAAAATACAAAGGCACTGAATATCTGAGTGAAAAACGCGCAATTCTTACCTATGAACTCCCCTTATCTGAAATCATTTTTGATTTCTTTGACAAGATGAAATCTGCCACCAGAGGTTATGGAACATTGGACTACGATTTTATCGGATACGAGCACGCAGATCTTGTAAAATTGGACATCCTTGTATCTGGAAAACGGGTAGACGCCCTTTCGACAATCGTGCATAGAAAGGATGCAGACATGAAAGGCCGAAAATTAGTAAAAAAACTCAAGAATGAGATTTCACGGCACCTCTTCGAGGTCGTACTGCAGGCAGCAATAGGAAGCAGGATTATTGCAAGAGAATCAATCCGCCCGATTGCAAAGAATGTTACCGCTAAGTGTTATGGTGGTGATATTACCAGGAAACGAAAGCTTTTGGAAAAACAGAAAGAAGGTAAAAAGAGGATGAAATCCGTAGGTAACGTAGAAATTCCACAAAAAGCATTTTTATCGGTATTGTCTGTTGATGAATAACAGGATATCTCTATTTTCTGCGTTCTCTGTGGTTAAATTTAACAATACTCATGAGGTACAGAGTGGCTAATATAAAAGAAAAACAAACAACATCTACGGCAGATGATAAGGGGAAAAAACGGAAAGGCAAATTACGGGAAAATATTGAATCCATAGCGATTGCCATTGCGCTCGCCTTTGCCATCCGCTATTTTGTAATAGAAGCATTTAAAATCCCAACAGGCTCTATGGCGCCCACCTTACTGGGCGAACACAAAGATGTAAAATGTCCAAATTGCGGCTGGTTCTTTTATGCAGACCGTAATACGGAAATCGCTCTATGTCCTAATTGCCAGGCTGAGACGAATATCTCTATGTATTGTAGTGCTTGTAACGATAGAATCCGGTACAATTGGCCTGCATGGCTATGGAGGAAGGGAACATGTCCAAAATGCCAAATTACCATTCCCTGGTCAGATTTATCGAATCGTGTACTTCATGGCGGGAACAGGATTCTTGTTAATAAATTCTGGTATAAATTTAAAAATCCAGAACGTTGGGATGTTATGGTATTTATCTATCCTTTGTATGACCTTACGTGCAAAGGGTGTTATACACAACTGCCCGATACGGAATGGAGTGAGGGACTGCGCTGTCCCCGATGCGGTTCAACACGGTTTTCAAAAAAGAAGAAAAATTATATTAAAAGACTTGTTGGTTTACCAGGGGAGAAACTGCAGATTATTAACGGCGATATCTATATCAACGATAGGATACAAAGAAAACCCCAAAAAGTACAGGACACCCTGTGGTTGCCTGTCTACAATAGCCATTATCCGGCAAAAGACGAAGTTAACCCACTATGGATAGCCGATAGCAAAGCGTGGAAGATCGATAAAGAATCGCTCACTCTGAATACTATTTCAGATGGAAATTCACCGGTATCTATGGTAACGTTTGGGCGGAAAATTTCTGACCAAAATGGTTACAACAGGGGCAGTAATAGTGAGATGGGGGATATAAAGATCAGCTTTGATGTAACACCATCAAAAGGATCTCATTATCTGGAGCTTGCCCTGGAAAGAAACCAGGATGTATTTACCGCTATTATCCCAACCAGCGATGTGGATAAAAAAGGTCGCCTTACAAAATCAGGAAACGTTGTCCTGGAAAAGGATATCCATTTACAAACAGGACAAAAACATACGATAGAGTTTTCCCATGTCGACCGTATTGTTTCTCTCCGGATAGATGATAAAGAAGTTTTCTCTTTTGATAATGACGATGGAACGGTACCGGCGCCGCGTCCATTTGATGTAAGCCGAATTCATTTTGGCGGTGGTCACGTACACGCAACTTTTGAAAATATCAAAATCTTTCACGATATTTATTATACCAATCTTTCTCCTGATGCATGGGGAACAGAACAACCAATCCAGTTGGGAGAAAAGGATTATTTTATGCTTGGTGATAATAGCAGGAACAGTAACGACAGCCGTGTGTGGAAGTTTGTTCCGGAGGAAAATATCGTTGGAAAAGCATTCTTTGTATTCTGGCCGCTGGATACTATCGAGTTTATAAAATAGTCTTAACTCAGAAAAGCAAACACCCGGAGGCATAAATGCCTTCTTTATACAGCCTTTATGGCCCGGGGATTAAAGGTTATAGCTAAAGGTTTATTATGAATTTATTAAGGGCAGAAGGTTTAACAAAATCATACGGCAAACGTGTTGTCGTCAATCAGGTTAGTTTTGAAATCAATGATGGGGAAATTGTAGGATTACTTGGTCAAAACGGAGCGGGAAAGAGCACCTCATTCAATATGATTATCGGTACTATTCAGCCAGATAGCGGACGGGTTATCTTCCGGAATGAGGATATCACTGATTCTCCCATATATCTCCGCGCCCGGAAAGGGATGGGCTATCTATGCCAGGAAACATCTGTCTTCCAACGTTTAACGGTAGAGGAAAATATCCTTGCTATCCTTGAAACACATCGATACAATTCTGACGAAAAATACAGGCGACTGATAGAATTACTTACCGAATTTAATCTGAAGCCATTATCAAAAAATAAAGCATGTACCCTTTCGGGCGGAGAAAGAAGGCGGTTGGAAATTGCACGGGCGCTTGCCAGTTCTCCGGTTATGATTCTTTTAGATGAACCATTCACCGGCGTTGATCCTATTGCAGTAAATGAGGTACAGGATATCCTTTTACGATTAAAGAGCAAAGGCATTGGCTTACTGATAACCGACCATAACGTCCGTGAAGCCCTTAGTATCACAACGCGCTCTTATATTATCAACGCGGGTACTGTCGTTGCCAGCGGCACTACACAGGAAATCTTAAGCAATCCCATTGCGCGCCAATCTTATTTAGGGAATAATTTCCCCACCAGCGAGCAGAGACTAACAGATTTTAACACCAAAGGCAAAAAACCGAAAGATGCCAATCAAAAACCTATCGCCCGTAAAGATGCAATCTATTAAATAATGTCTGGTCATGTAAAGGAGTAATTACTATGCCAATATACGAATTTCAATGCAACCAGTGCAATACAAAGTTTGACGAATATTTCCGGAGTGCATCCGAACAGAAAGAGCTCTTTTGTCCATCCTGTCAGAGTAATCATATCCATAAGTTGTTCTCCCTGTTTGGAATGTCTTCGGGTAGTGACGGAAACGGTGATTCCAGCAGTTGTGGTAGTTGCACTGCTTCCACCTGTACCGGATGTTCCTGAGAGAATATGATTATCCATGGACAAGGTAATAATTTCAACCGCATGAATTCCTGCAATTATTCACCTGATCAGATTGCCTTTGGCAATTTATTTACTGTATAAGAGAGTTATAAAAAATGAAGAATATTTGGGCGCCCTGGCGCATAGCATATATACAAGAATCTTCTCAAGAAAACGGTTGTTTCTTATGTAACGCATTTCAGGATAATCAGGATAAGAAACATCTCGTTATTTATCGGGGTAAGGAGTGTTTCTGCATCCTTAACAGATACCCATACAACAGTGGGCACCTGATGATTACGCCCAACAAGCATAAAGCAGATATTTCCGATCTTACCGATGAAGAAATGCTGGAGATTATGAAATTGACAAGGGATATGAAAGAAACCCTTATGAAAATAATGAAACCAGAAGGATTCAATATCGGTATAAATTTGGGGAAATCAGCGGGGGCAGGTCTTGCTGGACATTTTCATCTCCATATCGTACCCCGATGGGGAGGTGATACCAATTTTATGCCTGTCATTTCAGACGTAAAGGTTATCCCACAATCTCTGGAAGATGTCCATAAAGAATTCAAAAAATATTGGTAAATTACTTGTATGTTGACACGGGAAGAAATTGAATCCAGAGAAGAACGTGATCTTGCCCCTTATGCCATGAAAAGTAAGGATTCCAGGGGCAGAAAATATCCGGAGAAGGAGCACTATTATCGCGGTATCTATCAACGGGACCGGGATCGTATTATCCATTCTACAGCATTCAGGCGCCTTGAGTATAAAACTCAGGTTTTTGTAAATCACGAAGGAGATTATTACCGGACCCGGTTAACCCATACCATTGAGGTTTCACAAATTGCACGAACCATTGCCCGGGCTTTGAATCTCAATGAGGATCTTGCAGAGGCTATCGCACTTGCGCATGATCTTGGCCATACCCCTTTTGGGCATTCAGGTGAAGACGCCTTGAAAAAGTTGATGGAAGGACATGGAGGGTTTGAACACAACCTTCACGGACTTCGCGTTGTTGATATCCTTGAACAAAAATATCCGGACTTTCCGGGATTAAATTTATCATGGGAGTTAAAGGAATCCATCGTAAAGCATAAATCTCCTTACGATAATACCTCGGTTTCAGCAGAATATAATACCAATGAGCAACCGTTACTTGAAGCGCAAATTGTGGATAAAGCAGATTCCATTGCTTATGATAACCACGATCTCGATGACAGTTTGAAGGCAGGCATTATTACTCATGATGAGCTGCTATCGGTCGAATTATGGCGGGAAACACAAAAAAAAGTCAAACAAGAATATACCATCCACGATCATGATGTATTAATCGCGCAAACCATTAAAGCCCTGATTAATATTGAGGTTATTGATCTTCTGGAAAACACGGTATCCAGAATTAAGCATGAGGGTATACAGTGCATCCAGGATGTAAGAAAGTACCCGGGCACCATTGTATCCTTCTCCCCATTGCTATCCGAGCAAAAGAAGAAACTTCAACAGTTTCTCTTCAGAAATGTGTACCAACACTACCGGGTAGCCCGAATGGCAGATAAAGCAAAGCGTTTTTTGGAAGAACTATTCACCGCTTTTATCAAAAACCCGAAACAGCTTCCTCTTGAATATCAAAAATGGATAGAAAAAGCCGGGCTTTATCAAGGTGTTTGCGATTATATCGCAGGAATGACAGATCGTTTTGCGCAGGATGAATACAAGAAGCTGTTCTATCCATACGAGAGGGTTTGAATATGAAAGTGTCAGCAATTTTAGTGGGAGCAGGTCTTGGGTTACGGATGGGTGGATCTGTCAAAAAGCCATTTTTACAGCTCTGTGGTAAGCCAATATTCCTCCATACTATTGAACGTTTTTCACAAGTCAATACCGTTAGTGAAATTATTTTTGTTATCGGTGAGACTGAAATAAAATTGCTCTGTGAGCAATGGAAAACGGTTCTGGATACTTATAAGGTTAAAAAAATTATTCCTGGCGGCAAAAGACGTCAGGATAGTGTCTATCATGGGCTTTGCCAGGTAGCAGCAGATGCCGGGATTATACTTATTCATGATATTGTAAGACCTCTGGTGAGAAAAGAGCATATTGAAGCCGTTATAGAAAAAGTAAGAGAATCACGGGCGGCTATCCTTGCAGCGCCCATGAAAGCGACCGTTAAAGAAACAGGAAATGATTTATTCATCCAACGGACTGTACCGAGAAGCAGCTTATGGATGGCTCAAACCCCCCAGGGGTTTGAGAAGCATCTCATTCTCAAGGTATTTCACGAGTTTAAAAATTCAGAGAGAGAGTTTACGGATGACGCTGAAATGGTGGAAAAAGCAGGCTATCCTGTCTGTATCGTCCCCGGTTCAGATGAAAATATTAAAATTACAACGCCTGAGGATCTCCGCCTCGCAGAAGCATTACTTTTACCATAAAATAGTAATTTTATGAAAAAAATTTTTATCATAATTGTTCTTATTCCTTGTACCTATCTTTCTCCGTATATCTCATCCGCATACAGCACATATCAACACAATACATCTGCGGTTGACCAGAGCTTACTTGCGACAGAGATGTTACACCAGGAGTTTGAGACGATAAGAAGAGTACTCCACATCCTGGAAAAAGCCTCCCATTGCCTCGATAAGGGTGAGCCGGTTTCTCAGAAAACGTTTAGTAATATTATAGAAATTATTAAAGAGTTTTCGGACAAATGCCATCAAGAGAAAGAAGACAAGATACTGTTTCCACTTATGAAGGACAAAGAAGAAGGGAAAAAAAAAGATCTTTTGGGACGGTTGCTTATGGAGCATGTAACTTCGCGTGACAAAATACGGGATCTGTCTCTATCACTCAACAATCTTTATCTCGGTAAAAAGGCAAAAAAGAAGCTCACCAAAATTGCCTATGCCTATATCAAACATACCAGGAAACATATTCAAACAGAGGAAAAAGTTCTCTTCCCCTGGGTAAATAAGGTATTAACTCATGATGAGCAAATATTATTAAAAAACAAATTTGAGGCCTTGGAGAAAAATGATATTGAGACCGGCGTTCATGAGAAGTATATTGCTATGATTGAGGAGATTGAGAAACAATTAGAAATTTGCCCCGGGTTCTAGTTACATAGGACACAGATAAACACAGATAAGTACAAAGAAACTCATG